>Ga0206853_1037_pt2 | contig 21611 bp, 17 predicted proteins | sample Alteio_BWOrgCont_52_FD_152859 | JGI IMG/M metagenome (GOLD analysis project Ga0206853, IMG submission 152859) | Enriched cells from forest soil in Barre Woods Harvard Forest LTER site, Petersham, Massachusetts, United States -... | ecosystem: Environmental > Terrestrial > Soil > Temperate forest >... | reverse complement strand
GTGAACATCTTCTCCAGCTCTGCGCCGGCAGGTTTATTGAAGGAAGTCTTGACATATTTTACATCAGCTCTTTCAAATACTTTTTGTACAGCTATTACCGGTAACGCTAATATAATAGCTATCGCACAGGCTAAAATAATGGATAGAGCCACCTGTCCCCATTTGACAGGTGTGGATGCTGAATCGGTTTCATACATTACTACTTTAGTTCCCGCCACCATATCGCCCAGTCGCCTGGAGGGATTGACCAATACCATGATAACTTCTACAGGCCAAAGGGCACAAAATACATTTCTCAACAAGCAGCGGAGAGGATTGGCGACAAGGCCAGTATTATTATCTACTACTTGCATCTTCAGCAGCCGTTTAGCTATACTGCGGCCGTTTATTGAGTCTTTGCAAAAATATAATGCAAATCCAAAAAGCGATATATACCACAGCGGCCCATCTATGAATCCTACAGACTTTGACTCATGGCTTATGTCGAATGCATTAATTAGAGCAAGAACAAAAGCTGGTATAAAAAATATCACAGCAATCAATGTCATAGCTATATGATCTATCAACATAGAAGCTATCCTTTCGCCTGCATTTGGCTTTCTTTCATTCATTTATAAAGGTTTACAGGATAAATTTAGAATTTCCAAAGTTCTTAGTTCAGAAAATCTTATTTTTGCACCCTTTTTCAGCAATTCCTTATCATGATCACAGTCAGTAATTTATCGCTCCGCTATGGCAAGCGTACCCTTTTTGAAGATGTAAACCTGAAATTCACTTCCGGCAACTGCTATGGCATTATTGGTGCCAATGGCGCTGGCAAGTCTACCTTCCTCAAAATATTGCAGGGCGATGTAGATCCGACCACAGGTTCGGTGGCCTTCACCAAAGGCATGCGTGTAGCCGTGCTGAAGCAGAACCACTTTGAATTCGACGAACTGCCGGTAATGCAAACCGTGCTGATGGGCCACAAGATACTTTGGGGTATAATGGAAGAAAAAGATGCCCTCTATGCAAAACCTGATTTTTCTGAAGATGACGGCATCCGTGCAGGCGAACTGGAAAATACTTTTAGCGAACTGGATGGCTGGAATGCCGAAAGCAAAGCGGCTGAACTATTGAGCCATCTTGGTATCAAGGAAGACCTGCATTTCAAACTGGTGAAAGAATTGGACGGTAATCAGAAAGTACGCGTGCTCCTTGCGCAGGCGCTGTTTGGCAATCCCGACATCCTCTTCCTTGATGAGCCTACGAATGACCTTGATGTGCAGACCATAGCATGGCTTGAAGATTTCTTGGCAGACTATGAAGGCATCATCCTTGTAGTGAGCCACGATAGGCACTTCCTCGATGCGGTGTGTACTAATGTGGTAGATATCGACTATGGTAAAATGACCATCTACTCAGGTAACTACTCTTTCTGGTACCAGTCATCACAATTGGTAGCTCGTCAGAAAGCTGATTCGAATAAGAAAGCAGAGGACAGGATCAAAGAACTGCAGGACTTCATCCGTCGTTTCTCTGCCAATGCATCCAAATCGCGTCAAGCCACCAGTCGTAAGAAAGCGCTTGATAAGATCAATCTGGAAGACATCAAGCCATCAAGCCGCAGGTATCCCGGCATTGTGTTCAATAACTTCCTGCGCGAGGCGGGCAATGAAATACTGGATGTGCAGGGCCTATCCAAAACAGAACATGGTGAACTTCTTTTCAGCAATGTAACCTTCAATGTAAAGAAAGGTGACAAGATTGCGCTCTTGGCTGATAATAGCCTGGCACAAGCAGCCATGTTGAATGTACTGGCCGGTTATGATAAGGACTTTAAAGGCAGTTTCACCTGGGGAGTAACCATCAATATAGGCAGCATACCAAATGAGAATAACAGTTATTTTGAAGGGGTAGATTTAAATCTTATCGACTGGCTGCGCCAATATTCTCCCGATGAAAAAGACGAGACGTTTATACGCGGTTTCTTAGGCAAGATGCTTTTCTCCGGTGAAGAGGTTTTGAAAAAATGCAGTGTATTATCCGGTGGCGAAAAGATGCGTTGTATGTTCTCGCGCATGATGCTGATGCGCGCCAATATGCTGATACTGGATGAGCCAACCAATCACCTCGACCTGGAATCTATCACTGCACTGGATAATGGCCTGAACGACTTCCGCGGCCAGGTGATCATCGCCTCGCGTGACCATGAGATGATACAGACCATCGCTAACCGCATTATCGAGATCACTCCATATGGCATCATAGATAAGGAAATGACTTTCGATGAATATATCACCAGCGATCGTGTAAAAGAACAAAAAGCTGAGTTGATGGCTAAGGCACCGAAGGCTGCGAAGGTGAAGTCTTGACTATGACTTATAGGATTTATTTGATTGGTGAGATTAATACAATTACGTGCCATTGTTGGGCTCCTGACTAACAACATATCACTGCACCAAACTAATCGGCTTATGCTTCCCACTTCCCAGCTTCATCGTAAATGTCAAACCCATGCAGGCCTGGCTCACACCAAGTGGGTTTTGTAAAAGAAAAGATGGATCGAAATTGAAGCTTAGCTTATTGTCCATATTATAATTATAAAGGTGCCCGTCTACTGCAGCGTCTATCAGGTTTAGCCCATACCAGACCACTGTGACGAGCGCACAGATATTGAGGTAGTTTTTATAAGTATCACGGAAGTATTTTACATCTTCAACGTCAGTATAGCCTTTGTAATTTATTAGATTCGTAGTGTTTGGATAATATATTACGTTCCGCACCAGCTCCCGGTATACGGCCCGTGCCTGATTGAAATTGGTAGTAGTATAATAAAGTCCATAAGCCAGACCACCAAAGCCCACATAGATAATAGGTATCTTCCAGTACTTTTTATTGTAGGCTTGCCCTAAACCAGGGCAAACTGCAGAGAGCCATGTAGCTTTTATAGCAGTATGCTTTTTGCCTTTTAGCTGGGTGGTATCTGCTTTCAATACCGTATCAGCACCGAAGGCAACAGTAGAGTCAATTATCTTGGTGCCATTCACATCAAACTCCTGATGCTCTTCCACAGCGGGGCTGTCTATCTTGAGAGGCTTTATAGATTCAGATTCATCTTCCTCCTGCGCACTGGCAGATAATGCCGCGAGAAGCAGAAAAACCGAAATGGTAATTATTTTAAAGACATACATTAAGGAGCAAGATAGGATACATTTTAAAAAGGGAAGATTGATTCGCTTTTTATTGTGAAGTTGTTTAGACTTTTTAAGATAATTTGAACCGCCACTATCTCATAAAGACACGAGGATGCAGAGGAATTCATTGCTCGCAAAAGCGCGAAAATAGTTTGCTTGAAAAACACCATTTCCCCCTTGCAAACAATAGCTCTTTTTAGTCTGTCAGTAACTCAACTAATCGCTCCAGGTCTGTATCGTTATAGAACTTGATAGCGATCTCACCTTTCCCTTCTTTAGTGCGGATAATAGATACACGTGTGCCCAATGTTGAACTTATTTTATCCGTAATCTTCCTCAGGAAAATATCATTCTCTGAAGCCCTGATATTAGCCGCTTTTTCCGCACTTGGCGGTTTCACCGTGCTATCGTTCACACTTCTTACCAGGTCTTCTGTCTGCCGTACGCTGAGTGATTTTGCAACAGTCTCTTTAAAGGCACTAAGCAATGTAGGCAAATGATCTATTGCCAGCAAGGCTTTAGCATGGCCCATGGTGATCTTGTTATCCCTAAGCGCAGCCTGAATATCTGGTGGCAGTTTAAGCAGGCGTATAAAGTTCGTTACGGTGCTGCGGTTCTTGCTCAAACGCTCTGCCAGTTTATCCTGCGTCAGGTCGCATTCGTCCATCAGCCTTTTGTAATTGATGGCGATCTCCAACGGATTCAGATCTTCACGCTGTATATTTTCGATTAGCGCTATCTCAATTGATTCCTGATCTGAAGCTGCGCGCACATAGGCCGGTATTTCCGCCTTGCCTGCTATCCTCGATGCACGAAGCCTTCTTTCACCGGCTATCAGTTGGTATTTGTTGCCTTCTATCTTGCGCACGGTGATAGGTTGTATCACTCCGTGTATCTTGATAGAATCGGCCAGTTCCTGCAGGCTCTCTTCTTCAAAAGTAGAACGAGGCTGAAACGGATTCACTTCTACATTCGACAATGGCACATACAACACCACACCCGCCTGATTGGCAACAGGAACCGGAGCGGCTTTAACCACTTCCCTGTCTGCTTTTTCAGCCGATGCTTTATCATCCGTCAGCAGGGCGCTCAATCCGCGGCCCAGGCCACCTTTCTTTTTATTGTCAATCATTATCAGTCAAATTTAACGCTTTCTCCTCATCAGGAATGTTAGTCGCATTGTTTCTTTGCAAAATTTCACGAACCAGGTTCATATAATTGATGGACCCTTTGCTTTCCGCATCATACATAATAGCAGGCTTGCCAAAACTAGGCGCCTCACCTAAACGGGTATTGCGGTGTATAATTGTTTCGTACACTATATTTTCAAAATGTTTCTTGATCTCGTCCACCACCTGGTTAGACAGGCGCAGGCGCGGGTCATACATGGTAAGCAGGATGCCCTCTATCTCTAGCTCAGGGTTCAGCCTGGTCTGCACTATCTTGATCGTGTTAAGCAGCTTTCCAAGGCCTTCTAATGCAAAATACTCGCACTGCACAGGTATGATCACAGAATCAGAAGCTGTAAGCGCATTAACTGTAATAAGGCCAAGAGACGGCGAACAGTCTATGATAATGAAATCATACTCTTTCTTTACATCCTCTATTACCTGTTTGAAAATCTTCTCGCGGTTCGGGTGGTTGATCAGTTCTATCTCTGCACCCACTAGGTCGAGGTGCGATGGCAGCAGGTAAAGGTTTGGCGTCTCCGTTTCAAGGATTATATCCTGAGGCTTCACCTCATTGATCAGGCACTCATAAAGGCTGGTCTTGATATTCCTGGGGTCAAAACCTACACCTGATGTGGCATTGGCCTGCGGGTCGGCATCTATCAGCAGTGTCTTATATTCCAGCACAGCCAAGCACGCAGCAATGTTTATTGCACTCGTGGTCTTGCCCACTCCGCCCTTTTGATTGGCCAGGGTAATTACCTTCTGCAGTAATGGCTTTTTTTCTTTTTTCATAATATCTCCAATGTTATAAATCCTTTGTTTCTCCAATATTAAGGAGGGTTAAGCTCTTACCTTTATCTGCGAATAATTTCTGCGCAGCAGCATGGTCTATTTTGATCCATCCGAACGTATCGTAATGCACGCCCAACACATTGTTACACTCCACAAAATCACTTGCCAGAACGGCATCCGCCGCTCCCATGGTGAAGTTATCACCAATCGGCAATATTGCAAGGTCTATTTTCTTGCAGGTAAGCGGTATCAACTTCATATCCATGGTCAGCGCAGTATCTCCGGCATAATAGAAGGCCCCTTTGCTATGTTCTATTACAAATCCAACAGGATTTGCCCCGTAGCTGCCATCAGGAAAAGCGCTTGAATGTATAGCATTTACCATTTTCACCGATCCGAAGTCAAAATGAAACCGGCCGCCCGTATTCATCATGTGGACATTCTCTACGCCATTCTTGCCAAACCAACCGGTTATCTCGGGTGTAGATATAACCTTTGCACCGGTCCGCTTTGCTATGGCCGGTGCATCTGCCACATGGTCCTGATGCGCATGCGATATCAATATATAATCAGCCTGGATAGCATTGACATCTATGCTCTTAGCCAGTTCATTGTAAGATATAAAAGGATCAAAAAGCAGGACTTTACCTCCAACTTCTACACTAAAACAGGCATGACCGTAATATGTGAGTTTCATCTTTCTTCTTTTTTGCAAATATAGCCTATGTAGCCAAGCATCATGTTCATAATTCTCCACTTTTGTAGAGAAGCCCTGTGTAGTGCATGTGGATAAACCTCAAAAGATAGACAAGAGTACTGAGACTTGAGTATTGAGACAATACGAATATCTATGCATTTTGATCTTATGTTTCATAACTATCATCTCTTATCTGATTTCTAAAAAATAGTAAAGCCCCCTGATAAAGGAGGCTTTACTGAAGGTCTTTAAACCTGATTATTATTTACTGATTGACAATCTTCTTGTCACTAAGTCACCACCATTTGCGATCTTAATCAGGTAGATTCCACCTGATAAAGCCGAAAGATCATATGTTTTGCTGAATGATGAGCCATTTGCCTCATCACTGAATGTTCTTACCACGTCGCCCAGCATGTTTACTACTGTTACAGATACTGTACCGCTAAGGTCATTACAGCTAATGTTTACACGGCCTGTAGTAGGGTTTGGTACAAGTGCAATTTGGTCCAGAGCAGCAATTTCATTGATGCCAACACCGAAGTCACGAACCTTTACCCAACTGCATGTAGAAGCAGAGTTGCCACCGTCAGTCACAGTAAGGCAAACGTTGAATGAATCTGCTACATCAAAAGTATCTTTGAAAGTTTGTGTGCTGTAAGTCTGGTATATACCTGAAGTCTGACCGTTAACAGTCCATGAATACTGAGTATTTGCACTTCCTGTTCCGTTAGTGCTACCTACGAAAGTAACCGGTGTGAATACTCTCAGAGGGCTTACTCCAGGAGTTCTTGTGAACGAAGCCTGAAGGATATTAGCTCCTGCACCGAAGTTCAATCTGATATAGCCAAACACGTTCCTGTAAAGGATCACCTGAGACGCTTGTCCCAAACCACCTGTAGCAAGGCCTGTATAATTGCCATATACAAGATTTTGCGGAGAGTGCATGTATACTGTTCCTGAAAGCGCTGTCAAGCCTACTGCATAATAACCAGGTTGCAGGATGGCCGCATCTGCAGCGCCCGAAGCGTTATTGATTTTTAATGAAACAGGTTTAATCGTTCCATAAGAAGTACTTATATCGCCTGCAGCCAAAGTCTTCACTTCAGTTGAAATAACTCTTACATAGCTACCAGGTTGAGTAGGATCCAAAGTAGGGTCCAAAGAATAAACGGTAGCCTGTACCTGCGATCCGGCAGCGGTAAGACCTGTACCACCCGCAAAGCTGGTAGTAACAGACGTTATTGTGTCAGCATTTGGTACTGTAAACCAAAAGTTCAGGTACATGTCACCACTGATGGCAGGGTTTAGGCTCGCATCATTCAATGGCCAAGCACCGCCGGCAGGGCCTCTGTCCATCGCAAATACAGAGTCACTTACGTTGAAAGAAGAAGTATCGATATTATCAGGCAGATAAGCATCTATAGAATCAGAAAAAGTAGTGATCACTACAGAATACCTACCTTTGCCGCTAATGGGCAAATAATTATTACTTGCTATAAGCGGAGAGTCAACACCCACAGGAAGAGTAACACCAAGTGCGCTTGTATCGTTAAATACTACAGTTGAATTGTTGAATTTAACCAAAGTATTGATCCTTGAATCAGGTTGTGGAGTAGAACCTTGCTCAGTTACACGGGCATATCCCTGCATAGAGTCAAGTTCAGAAATCGGATAGATGCTATAACCTTGCAAACCGGCCCTGGTTATTTTCAGGTCGCTTGTACCTGCATCAAGAAGATTTATATCATCGATCATCCAGAAGTAATAATAAGCATTAACCCAGTTGAAGCTAACTGTTACTGCAGCCTGGTTGGCAGCTACATTGGTAATGTCTAACCTCTCCTGTATCTGAGGAAGAACAGTAGTGCCGGTTATAATGCCACCTGCCACAAACTGTGCTTCATAGTTCTGGCTGATGAAGAAAGTATCAACGGCAGAACCGTTAGAAACATATACATACAAATCTCCACCATACAGGTAATAACCATGGTAGAAACTAAGTATGATATTATTGTGGCCTGTGCAATTGATAGCTGAAGTAGTTAAAGTAGCCTGCTGAGGTGCCAGATCATTACCGTGACCTGCGCCGCCTGGCTTGCTATCGAGAGAATCCGAATCAAATATGACAAAACCGTTGGCAGCGGTTGGCGAGTTGAGTTTAAAACCATTGGAGTAAGAACCATTAGAACCAGTAGTTGTCACCTTCCATGTTCCTGTATGTGCCACATTGCTGGCATCTGTAGATGTATTAACCCAGCCGCCCGGTATACCGGTCGAAAAGTCCTGAGTATAGAACGCAGTCTGCGCTTTGGCAATACCAAAGGACAGCAACGCTATAAAAACGATTGAGGATATTTTTTTCATTGTTTGTGATTTGTTTTTTCGAAAATGAAGATACAAATTAACCGAAAAAAACAGCAATCAATCAAAAAAAATGACAATTATTTTACAATTGCCTAAATTCAAATTCAATGCGCCTAATACCCATATATTATTTAATTTTACCCTAAACTAAAGCATTATGCACTATTACGAGACTGTTACTCAGGCGGTCAGCGAACTGGCCAAACGCGGATATACACTCAATTTCAACCTTTCCGCCGGATACCTCGCGGGCGACGGTCATGCCCTTAACCTCAACCCCGACGAATTTAATATCGACGAGGTGCACCGGTTTGAGGGCGATACCGACCCCGGAGATGAGATGGTTGTCTACGCCATATCAGCCGATGCAAAGGGCGTGAAAGGTATTTTGGTCAACGCCTTTGGAGTATACTCCGATCAGGAATCTGATACCCTGATGGCTAAACTCAAACAAAGCCACTAAATATAGGCCAAGGGACGCCCGCATCTCTTGCGGTATCGTTACTCACAGCAAAATGAGCCAACCTTATGAAAATCAACACAGGGTTACACGTTTAAAAATACTCTTAATTGATTATGAGGATATTAAAGGATATTGTGAAGAAACGTGTAAACCCCGCCCCTAATTTGCAAATAACTATCAATAAATTATTTGCAAATCGCACGAATACACATACAAGTAAAGCTGTACTTATTTAATTTCATTGATAAACATCCTACAAAAGCCCATTTTCAAACTTCCAGAGCTTATCTCACCAAAAGTGACAATCTAATAGACTGCTGCACAATAAACCATGTCATCAAAAAATAAAATAACCCTAATATACCCCTAACATTGATTCCCCACATTTGCGTCACTCAGAAAATGTAACACTGCTGGTAATTTAAGTTACCGGTCGTGTTATCGGAGGCAATAATCCCATCATTATAAAGTTTATCGGTTTCGGTGAAGAAAGGCCAAAAGTCTTTCATCACCGGGCCTTACGGAATTGCAGGCTACTGCAATTGGTGAAGCTGGAATTCGGGATAACCTTTATTCCCCTGCGCATTGTAGAATTGCAGGAAACGCATCTTATAATATTGTCCGCTGCCGGTTTTAATGATATAGTTATACGATTCGAGCGTGGTATAGGTAGATGCATTGAAACTATACCGTTTCCATGTGTACCCTATATTATCGCGGGTAGTGGTGAATTTCGATTCTACTACATTCCTCATGCTGATGCTGTCATAATTGCTTACAGAGTCCATAAAATAAGCATAGGTCTGTGCAGGATTGGTAAGCACGCCTGTAACCTTATAAGGAATATTATTTGGCGGGCCGAACCACACGCTGTATTGGGTAAAAATAAAATCCCAGTTCGTATTGTCGGGTTCAAAATCATGCACAGTGCCGGTACCATTAAAAGAAAGGAAAATAAGGTTTTTGTTGCCGTTCTTCTTTACACTTGATACCCTGATATTGCTGTTGTCCATATTGCAGAAAGTCACTGAATAGCTATTGCTTATGCTGGAGAAATCGCCCATCTGCATTTTCACAAACCCCAGGCTATGCCCCAGTGAATCCACTCCCCTGTTTATAATATATACCTGCTTGTTCGATACGAGTCCCGTCTGCCATTGCCCAATGGCATTGCTGTCGGGTATGCCCGATCCTAATTCTTCGCGCCAGCCGGCACCTATAGTATCTGCAAAAGTAACTGACTGCAGATCGGTCTTGCCAGTGCGGCTCACCAGCGCCAGGTTAGCGCCATTTATCCATATATTATAAGTATAGCCGCAGTCAAACGCCATGTCATAATCGTACTTAGAGTTCGAATCCACAAAGCTACCCGTCTGCATATTAAAATATAGCTGCTTGGTATAGTTCTCGCCCATATCTGCCACATACACGCCATTGGTAACAATGGTCGGCGCCTTGATCGGTTTCTCTTTAAAGCAGGAAGAGAGCAACAAGCACAAAACAAGGATAGTAACTGCGGCTGAGGCTTTAACAGCCGAACATAAACTCATGCCGGCCCTCACCAAATGATATGCCCCACCTCTGAGGTGGACTGTTGACCGATGACTGTTGACTAACTTCCTCATTTCCCGTAGTGCAAGTTTAATGAAATAAAATAAGTACGGCCCATTCCGATCATTGCATCGCTGCCGTCACTATGCCCAAAGGGCACTGCGCCACTGGTTCCTACGTTGGTCACATTCAGGATATTCTTGGCCCCGCAGGTCAGTTGTATCCTGTCTTTCCAGAAATTCCGCGTCAGCGAAACATTCAAGGTATTATACGAATTCAAAAATCCCTGTTCGTCGGCATTTCCATTTACAAGCGAATACAAAAATTTCTGCCCGGTATATTTATATGATACTATTATGCCGATCTCAGCCTTGGGTATCTTATAACCAGCCTTCACAGTCGCATCCGGGCTTATCATCTGCGAAGGAGGAACGCCAGCCTGCCCAAGCGATACCCTGTACCATATATAGTTAACTCCTGCACTCAGCATAAACCGCTTCCAGCTATACTCTGCCAAATGCTCGCCGCCTGCGGTCATATAACTATTGATATTGAAATACTGATAGGTGACCGGAGTAGAAGTGGCATCAGTAAGCAGGTAGTCTATTTTATTATTGATCTGGTTAAAGAACCCGGTATTGGAAAGTTTGAAAAAGTGCTCGCCCTTCCTGATCTGAAAGGTAAGTTCCAGACTTGCCGAATTGCTCTTTTCAGGTTTAAGGTTGGGGTTGCCATTCAGGTTGTGGTTGCTGTCATGAAAAGACTGGTACAATTCCTGCAACGATGGCGCACGATAGCCTATGCCATAAGAAGCACGTATGCCAAAATATTTCGCAAAATCATATTTCACATTTACAGAAGGAATAAGCGGCGAATTATAACGGGTATTATAAGCAAAGCGCAGACCCGGTTGTATTTGCAGGCCGATAACAGGTTTGATCAATGCAGTACTGAATACAGCATAGTCACCTTCACTTTGGTTAATGCCTTGTATCAAGGTCTGGTGGCTATATTCCTGATCTACATCCACACCCGCCTGAAAACTTAATTTCTTATCAAACCCCGTAAGCGTATAAATAGCGCGGGCTATGATGTCATGATAAAGTGAAGTATCCTGAAGCTGGTCTTGTTGTATATGCTCAGAAAGCGTTACCAGGTTTTTCTGGTAAATATCAATGAACTGGATATAACCTGTGTAAGCCATCAACAGGTCGATCTTAGAATAATCTTTGATCGGCACAGTGGCAAAAACCGAGCCCATTGGCCTGAACATTAAATAGTGCGTATCGAAAGCATAATCAGTATTCGGCTGCAGGTTGCCACGGTCAAGCATCAACTCGCGAATAAACGACAGCGAAGCACCGAACTTGAATTTCCCGGTGTTATACACATATTTTGCATTGGCATAGTATTGCTCTTTAGGCAGCCAGTCTTTATGCCGCGAGGTATCAACCACAGAATAGCCGCCGAAAAAATTCCGCCCTGCCGAGAGGAACAACTGCGATTTGCCCAGGTTCACACCACCATTCAACCCAAAGTTGTATTTGCCCACCGACTCATAATAGCCTTTCACATTTATATTGAACTTCTCAGTTTGGTTCGTCTTAGTTATCAGGTTTATCACCCCGCCCATTGCGTCAGTGCCATAGATCACCGACATCGGCCCTTTTACAACTTCAATGCGCTCAATATTCGAAAGGTCTATCTGGCTTATATCCAGAATGCCATTATTGCGCCCCACCAATGGCACACCATCCATTAATATCTTCACGCCCTCGCCCGATACTCCTTGCAAACTTATGCCACTGCCAAACACGGGGTCTTCAGAAAGGTCAACATCCACAGAACCCTCCAAAGCTTCACGAAGATTGGTCGCCCCCTTTTCCCTGAAATCCGCTTCAGTATATACTTTGATCTGATATACCGATTCTTTAGCGCTTGCAGCCCCATACTGCCCCGTCACTACCACATCGTTTATATTGGCCGTGCTTTTTTTCAGCTCGTAAGATTTAGACAGTGCAGAAAATATCGTGTCGATTGTAGGCTTATAGCCCAGGTAACTGATGTGTACGATCACAGGCTCTTTAAAAGGGAAAACATAATTACCGTTGTGGTCGGTCAGTTCAGCAGTAGCCTTATTGGTAGAAGTCTTGGAAAGAGGTATTATCCGCACCACAGCTTCCGACATTGATGCTGTGCTATCCGATACATGGATGCTGACATTCCCCTGGGCAAAGCCCACAAAGGGAGCAGCCAAGGTCAGAAGGGCCCAAAATGCCCTGAAACATTTGCGTCGGTTACAGTCCATGATCGATGCAGCAAATGTAGTTTAAGCCACTCCCGCAATTGTCATAGAATTGTCAGAAAGCGTAGACATCGGATTGACAATCATCACCCCATCGCATGATGAATATCACAAATTAAAGAAAAATATCTGGCGATCGATTCCCCAAGTGTATGCGCGTCCTCGCTTACGTCAGGTGTACGAAGGGCAACTTCCCCGTGGTGCGTGTCCCCACGCACCGCAACCCCAAGCGTAGAGCTGACGGCAAAACATTCACAAAATAAAGTCGAAAAAACAATCAATCCTCCTTGAAGATAAAAATAATGGAGCCAGTCTGCGTTTCAGCCGCATTAGAATTGGCGTCGAAAACATATTTCATGGCCGCCTGCCGCGCGGTAGCCACCAGGCAGTCATCAGATGTAGTCGAACCGCTTAGAGAGAATTTGGTACCAGTCACTTTCCCATCCCTGTTCACATCAATGGCGATCACCACCTTACCCCTTGAGGTTTCACATGGATTCTTGACAGGAGGCCTTGAGCGGAGTTTCCTGCCGGTCAGCTTTACATTGCCATCACCTAATCCTGTCCCCCCATTGGGGCTGCCATTACCGGTACCCGCGCCATGATAATTCCTTGAATTCGGATCGCCATTAGGGTCGCCCTGATCGCCTTGGCCCCGCCCCTCCCCGTCACCCTTCGATTTATTAGGCTTGCCCACCGCACCGGGAGAGAACAAAGCATTCGGATTGGCTTTAGGTGTAGGCGGTGCATTATTCACTACAGGTTTTGAATGCGGCTTGAACATTGCATCCGGCACCGGCTTCTCTTTTGGCTTCACCAACTCCTTTTTGGTCTCTACTGCTGCTGCCTCTTCCTTGTCTTGTGTTTCGAGATTCTCCTGCGAACTGGAGGAACTACTGGCAGGTGCAGGATTAGATTCAGCTACCTGTTGTACCGTCACCGGTACTGTGGTAAACTGCTGCTGATCGCCCGTGCCCACATCTGATGTGCCATAGTTTACGGTCATGCCACCCGCATTGTCTTCATAGGGTGGATTAGGCGGTGTGATATACACAAAAAAGAGTATCAGCAAGATCAATGAGTGAACCGCTATGGTCACTATCCATCCTCCTGCCCGGTTCTTATTTTCCTTCCGGTGATTCTCTATTGTAAATTGCTGTGTCAGCATACCAGTCGCGAGTAATTAGTATTGAGTATTTAGACAATACAATTCTTACTCAATTATTTTTTATTAAAGATGTCTCGTTAATATTATTTCCATAAAACCTGCCCGGCTAGCTGCTCGATTTATCAACTGCCAGCGATACATTCAGCTTTAGCTTATTGCTCACCGCTACCAGGTTCACCACATCCTGCCAGTGCGAATCTTTATCGGCACGTATTATCACTGTAAGCTCCTGATTAGGCTTAACTAATTTAGTCAGTTCAGCCTCCAGGTTTTCGCGCGGCACTTCGTTCTTATCGATAAAATATTTATTGTCCGAGTTCACTGATAGCATCAGGTTCCTCTTTGAAAGCGATTTACCCGCGTCAGCCTTCGGCAGCTTGATCTTGATCACCTGCGGCGCAATCATCGTGGACATGATGAGGAAGAACAACATCAGAAAGAACATAATGTCGCTCAGCGAGTCGGCCTTCATCTCGCTGTTCATCCGCATCCTGCTTTGTCTCCTGAATCTCATAATACTTTGTATTGAGTAATTAGTATTTAGTAATGAGACAATACAAAATTGTCTCTCGTCTCATATCTCACGTCTCACATCTATAATCTACTTACTATTAGTCGGCTCCTGTATCAAGTCCACAAAATCCACAGCCGTAGTCTCTATCTGATAAGATACGCGGTCTATCATTGCACTCAGATAATGGAACCCGATATGCGCTACGATACCCACCACCAGGCCCGATGCCGAGGTGATCATCTTCTCATAAAGGCCGCCTGCTATCAGCCCTATCGATATATTATCCGCCAGCGATATGTTGTAAAATATCTTGATAACACCCGATATGGTACCCACAAATCCCAGCATCGGCGCAATGCCTGATATGATGCCCAGGTAAGCCATATTCTTCTCCAGCTTATATATCTCGAGGCGGCCTGTATTCTCTACTGCACTTTCTATTTCCTTGATCGGTTTGCCAAGGCGTTTGATACCTTTCTCTAATAGCCTCGCAATAGGCGTATTGTTACTGCGGCAAAGGTTAAGCGCTGAATCAGCCCTGCCATCCAATAGCATCGACCTGATGTTGTTCATAAAATTAGGGTCAACTTTAGCCGCCTGCCTGATAGTCAGGTAACGCTCTATGATAAAATAAATAGTCAGCACAGACAATACGCCCAGTGGTACCATGATCCATCCCCCGCTCAGTATCAGGTCAAACAGGCTCATATGTGGTGGTGGGGTTCCTGCCGCTGCCGCTGTTTTAGCAGCAGAGTCAGCAATAGCAGTAGCAACTTGCAATAATAGCATAGCGTGTATTTAAGGATTTAACGAAAAGACCCTGAGTTTTATTATCGGCAAATCTCCCCCATAAATAATACGCTGGCAATCTCAATTGCTCACGCGCTCAATGTGCAGTGTATAGAATAGAGCATAAAGAGCCGTGGTAAGCGGTATAAATCATAACTAGTGTGACTAAATTATCTGTTTATCTTTCCCCTAAAATCGATAATAGTTTCTGCAGCATAATTATCGCATCCGTTTACATATGAGGTATGGTAAAACATTGAATCACCGTCAACTCTGAGAGACAAAATACCGACGGCAGAGTAACCGGTTGAGGCCTTATATAGCTCATCGGCAGAGTCTTTTTTAAATACAATGGCAGTATCTATAGTCCCGGAACCAATACTATAAGGATTGGGGTAATAATAGTTAAACAATATCAGGCCGCCATTTTTTTTGAAAGTGATCTTATTGCCCTTCAAGGTATCAATGGTTGTAAGAACATAATTCCCGTCTTCGTAGGTAGTTTTAATGCCACTGTATGAGTACAAAGTATCACCTGAACTAAGTATTATATAATTGGTGGCCTTTTTTGAGGCTGGCTCCTTACGGCAACCAATTAGGAAGAGCAAAGACAAAAGACTTATTAACAGCACGTTTTTCATCCTTATCCGATTTGCATTATAACGAAGTAAACCCAACTTATTGTGTTTTATTCACAATAGAATTTTGACATTCATATAAATAGTGATGCCATTACTGGTCCAGGCATCATATAAATCTTACAAATCCCCGTAAGGATTTACGCCTGCGCCGGAGGCCCAAAGCCCATCGGGTAAGGGATATTCTCATTATCCTCAATCACCCCGAACTGCTGCTCATACTTTTTCACATTATCTGCCAGGGCCCTGATAAAACGTTTAGCATGTTGCGGTGTAAGAACAATACGTGCCTTTACCTTTGCCTTCGGTATACCGGGCATCAGCCTCACGTAGTCTATAATAAACTCCTGGTTAGAGTGTGCTATTATCGCAAAGTTGGAGTATATCCCCTCTGCAATATCTTCCGGCAATTCTATATTGATCTGGTTCTGTTGTTCTATGTTCTGTGCTTGTTCTGCCATACAAATTATTTATGATTGTTTATTTATGATCTGTGATCGTAATGCCAAAAATACCGCTTCTATCCGAACTATTTATGACCGCTTGTATCTGTTGGCACCACGGGCACTGATTTAATTGAACTTGAATCTATCGGTGCCATCGGGCTAGGCATTGTAGGCACCACCGGCGCTTGTTTAGCCAGTTTACCCACCGAATCCACAGGGCTACTAACAGGTACAGGCGGCACTATAACAGGTTGCCTGGCCACCTTCGCAGCAGTGTCCACAGGGCTCGAAGGTACAGGCTTAACTGCTTCGCTCTGCTTAAGCGGAGCGGCATCCGGTTGTTTCACTTTAGTCGTAGTATCAACCGGAGCCACTACAGGCTTAGGCTGGACCACATCAGGTTGTTTCACTGGCGCAGCATCAGGTTGCTTGATTGCCTTAGTCGTTGTATCAACAGGAGCCACTACAGGCTTAGGCTGAACCACATCAGGTTGTTTCACTGGAGCAGGGTCAGGTTGTTTGATCGCCTTAGTAGTAGTATCAACAGGAGCCACTACAGGTTTAGGTTGTACTGCATCAGGCTGTTTCACCGGCACAGGGTCAGGTTGCTTGATCGCCTTGGTCGTTGTATCAACAGGATCTGCTGCAGGTTTAGGCTGAACCGCATCAGGTTGTTTTACCGGCGCAGGGTCAGGCTGTTTGATAGCCTTGGTAGTTGCATCAACAGGAGGTACCGCTGCAGGCTTAGGTTGTATAACAGGAGCAGCTTTGTTCGTTGTATCCGCAGGAGGCGTCAGAGGTTTCGGTTGCGCCTGTGCCGGTTGCTTGGCAGACGTATCTGCCGCAGGCACAGCGGTTGGAACTTCTTCCTGGCCAGCTTTGCCTCTAAGTTTTGCTGCCCTTCTTTGTGCAGGAGTCATAGCGTCCTCTGCCTTCTTTGTGGCATTAACCTTAGCAGTGTCAACAGGGGCCTGGTCGGTCTTGGCTCCTGAGCCCGGTGCTGGTGTGGCGTCACCTCCACGTGGCGCTGTCTTTATGGCTGTAGAGTCTTTAGGTGCTCTTGGCTTAATTTTTTCTACAGGCAACAATGGGCTGCTCTTATCCTTCATCGCATCAAGGAAGGCCCCTTTATTAATGGTCGACCCAAGGTTGCAAACATACCACTGGCCTTTTTCGCCAGTTATCTTGCGCTTCTCACTCGGCGTCATGATCATTGTTCCCACTATCCTGTTATAATCATCATAAGAGGATATAAGGCCAAGGTTGTTCGGTTTGTATTCAAAGAAGAACCATTCATTAGCGCCGGTCTTCAAATAGATATTGAAGTTATTGTTCTTAAGGCCTATCTCGATAAACCCGTCCAGCCTTTTATGTATCCCTTTATCACCAATAAATGCAACCCCTATCTTGCCATACGAACGCAGCGTGAGGTCATCAGCATCATAAATAAAATTGACATCAGAGAAAACAAGGTAGTAGTCAAAATCTTTAGGCCGTTTGAACATCGGTGTAGCCTCCAGGTCTTTGATCAGTTTATCATCTACCTTAGGGTCGGCCAGATTGCTGAATATCTTTTTGAATTTATCGCCTTCATAATTTATATCAGGCAAGTCGGTATTGTCATTCAGCATAATAGTCTGGAACTTCTCATCAAGCGGCTTGTTGTTGGTCTTCATGTCAATACCAAAGGTCATATTGAAAGTGTATTGCTTCTTCTTTATATCCACATCAGCTATGCCCGCTGCCTTGCTCCTTATCACCCCAAAGTTTGCGCCCAAGCTCATCGGGCCATCGGCCTTTATCGTTCCTTTATCGTCATTATACCTCAGCAGATTTCCGGTCAGCGTGGCCTTCTCCACTCTGTCTTCATCTCCCATCACGTACTCACTGCTCTTGGCATTGTAGGTAACCACCCCTGCAGAATTAAAAATACACAGGTCGCTCTGGTTTTGTATCTGCGTGAAGAGCGCATGGTACATAGCAGGCAGTTCAGCAGACTTATTGAAATAAATACCGTTTACAATTTTCGAATTATCTGAAGAGCGCGTTACCGAATCGAAATGCAAGAACAACTTATCAGGGTTCACATCATCTGTTATCTTAAAATCAGATGAAACCACATCCGGGTTCTTGAAATTGATCTTTGCAAAACCCTTGAAGAACAGGTATGGATTTTTCCCGTACAGATTGCTCTCGCCTTTAAAAGTTACATTCGGGTAGATGAAAAAACTATCCTTCTCATCAATATTACCCTTCGCACCAAGGCTGTATTCATCGAACTTATCTTTCTTCTTCTCCCCTACTGTTTCCTTAGTACATTTTATATCGTTGAATACGATCTTCTCGTCTTTGTGGCCTGCCGTTGAGAAGCTATAATTGCCTGAACCCCTCAGCTCCGCCTTGCTTATAATATCAACTGTACAGTTTGTGATCTTATGTTTGCCGGTAGCAGTATCCACATAAATGATCGCGTTTTTCAATTGGTCGATCTTAGCCTCACCTTGAATCACCACTATACCGCTATCGGGCACTACTTTCGCATCTGCTATATAGATATAAGGCACCTGCTCTGCGCGAAGTATCGATGTTTCAAGATTGTAGGTAGCTCTTTTTGCAAGGAATCTCAGGCCCATCTGACTCTCGCGGGTGGATGTAAAATACTCTCCATTGCTGCCCGTTGGCACCTTGAAATCCAATATCTTTTTATCAATATCCCACTTAAATTCGCCGATCGTTGTCTTGAATTCATTGTAGGCAAACTGCGTCGGGATAGTTGGTGTATTAGTTTTGAAATCACCCACACGCCCCTTGAAGTCTATCTTCGCATTCACATTCGGCGCCTTGAAAGTGATCTTATCACCTGTAGCTGATTTTATATCAAGTGCAGCCGTATCTGCTGCAAGGTCATCAGACCTGAACCGAAAATCTTTGGAGGTAATATTCGCTTCTTTCCAATCTAGCAAACCATTGCCGCGCAGGCCACTAGCCCGTAATAGCAGGTTGCCCTTAAGCTTTGTCTGATTCTCATACATCGAAAATGGAGCGCCTTTCATATAGATCATCATACTATCAGATTTCGGCGTCCAGAATATCGCATTACCTGCGCTTGACACTTCCGGTGTGCGCACCCCATCCTGCACTTTAGATATGTGGAATGTATCGGCAGTGGCATGCAATGAATCGGGAGTGAACAAAATATCCTTGGCAGTGAACACTGCTGTAAGGTGATTGATCTTTCCCTTACCCATCAGGCCACTGTGGTTCAGCGTCAGGCCACCTTCATATTTGCTGCCATCTTTATAGAGCGCAAGGCCTTTGTCCGGCGTAGTAATATCGAAACCCAGCGACAGGTCGGGCATAATGTGCAGGTTGTTTTTTATATCGGGCAAAATACCCGCCGACACAAGTTTGCCCGGCCAGTTGATAACTGAAGGGGTAAATGAGTTAAGGCTATCCAGTTTAAAAGGTTCGATCTCAAAAAAAGAAATCTTTGCGCTTGTATGCTCCCGCTGCAATCTGCGGGTCTTCATAAGAGGCATACGATTTTTCGCGGCTGGTCAGTTTTGGAAATTGCGAAAGGCGTGTGCGGCCCGATTTATTGATCGGTGCATCCACTTCCAGTAATCCCTTCACGCCGATAATATCTGTAAGCAGCGTTTTCAATTTCGGCTGCCCATATTCATCCACCTTATCACCGTCAGGTATATTGATACGCATGGAATCAAGCCCATTCAGGTCTATGGTAAACGGGGCATAAGAGAACTTATAATCCTTGCCAAAGAAATCGAGGCGCCCACCATACACCAATCCGTCAAACTGCATATCTCGGTCTTTTTGCAGCTTGATGGTTTTATTGGCAGGGAAGATCACCACCTTGGCGGTATCACTAATTGGCACTGCAGACACACCTTTCAGTTCCACATTATTATTCTTGAGATCTATATAGTCCGTCCCATCCTTAGGCACCGATTTTATCCTAAGTATATCATAATCTACTTTCTTCGAATTTGACATTACATAATTAATAACCTTATCCCTCATGGTCACAGTGCTGGTAGCTTCATCATACCTGATAAAACCCATTTCCACCAATTGGTAATAAAGCGCCTTAGCTTGCTCTTCAGTAAGATGCGGGTCTATGGCCTTAGCCAGTTCGGTGGCATTGAGCTGCCTGCTGCCGGTCTTTTCATACATCCTTTTAATGATCGAAAGCGGCTCGTATGATGCTCCCCCCTGTATCTGCCTTATTCTTTCTTTATTAAAGAAGTTGTTCGATTCAAATATCGAGCCCACCTGGCCTACGCCATTCAGGGTCTTCAATTGCATCCGCGTGGAATCGAGGTTCCAGAATATAGCATCCACTTCAAACTCATGGTTATGATAAGAGTCAAAGAATTTTGATTTAGCAATACCTGATTCGCCCCTCAACATCTTAACTTCATTGCTTTTGGTTTTGTAAGTAAGGGTAAGCTCCGGATGGTAAATGGTATCATTGCCATTAAATATCATCACCTCCGCCTTTGGCGAACTGACCTCTTCGCCTTTCTTAATAGTAAATGACTGTGAGTACGCAGATAAGATACGCTTCTTGTCTTTTCTGTAAAAGGTGACTGAAGCAGGTGTATCCGTCACGCCCACGCCCATCACCTTCGGCCCCCAGAGGCCAAATCCGCCCACATATGTGGCATTCGGAACTATCTCTTTAAGTGTAATATTCCTGGCCGACGAACTGAACCTCGGGTACGACGCAGCAGAGTCATTACCACTCGATACGAACTTATCGGTAAAGCGGCCCATAAGCGGTGTCTGAAAAAATTCTTTATAATAGAAATCTACAGAGTCCACCGTATAGCTGGTGTTATCAAAGCCGATCACGTAGTCGGATTTGAAATCAGCATACACATTATTCGCGCTCATCTTATTCCTCGTCCAGTCCACCCTTCCGCCATGCCCGTACCATTTGTCTTCACTCGGTATGTATTTGCCGCTCGTATTGTATATATATATCGTATCGGTAGTAGAAGTACCGGTTAGCTTTCCTGCGGGATAAGTCAGCACCGCTTTGGCATTCTCGTAACCGAGCGTATAGCTGGGCGCATCAGATCGCCATGAACGCGCTAGCGAATGGTGCATAGCTCCATACTCATATAATGCTAAAGAGAATTCAAGGTATTTTGTAAGGTCTTTGTTATCACCCTTCTTTTGATTCCTGGTCACAGAACCGCATACCTTCAGCCAGGTACTTATTTTATCCGCAGAAATTTTATTCTTTATCATCGTGTTGATCACGATAAAGAAGTTGTTGTAGTAAGGAAATGGTTGGAGGTTCCTTGGCGCAAGCACATTGGCCGCCACTATTATCTCCTGCAATTGCCCATCGTTAATCGCACCGCTTTTTATATTCTTATTGAACTCTTCATATGTTTCGGAGAGCGCGTCTGATTTGCTGGCCAACATAAATCGCAACGTAATTATGAAATCTTTGCAATCGTGGCGAAATTTTTTGAGGCCTGATGGCGTTTTAGTAGTAAGC
>Ga0206853_1036_pt1 | contig 22104 bp, 10 predicted proteins | sample Alteio_BWOrgCont_52_FD_152859 | JGI IMG/M metagenome (GOLD analysis project Ga0206853, IMG submission 152859) | Enriched cells from forest soil in Barre Woods Harvard Forest LTER site, Petersham, Massachusetts, United States -... | ecosystem: Environmental > Terrestrial > Soil > Temperate forest >... | reverse complement strand
ATTCCATTAGCCCGGCGGAGGAAAGCAGAACAATGATGACAACGAAGACGCCGTCGGAAACCAAGGCATGGCGGGAAAATAACGCGGCAATAATAACCGTCCAGAGGATCACGGTTGTGATCAGCCGGCGGAAAAAGGTCTTCGCCTTTGAAGGCGGTTGGGCTGCGACAGCCGCGTCGGACATTCGTGGAAAATATCAGAGGTACTTGCTGGTGGGCAATTCGAATACCGCCCGAAGCAGAGATTTAAAACTCCTCCACCGATGCATTTCCCTCGTACCAGGCAATCATATTTAAGACCAGATAGTTCCAGTCCTGGAACCCGGGATTCATCACCGGCGTGCCGCTGTCCGGCAGGTAAAACTCATGCAGGATTCCATGTTTTTCATAATCCATTCCAATGACTTTGACGGTTTTTTCTACCAGTTCACGCGCCTGGTCGTTGTATCCATATTTCACCAGGCCGCGAAATGTCATGTAGTTCGCATTAATCCAAATCGGCCCCAGCCAGTTGGAAGGATTGCTCGTGGCGCGCACATCATACATCTTCTCCATTTTGGAAAGAGACCGGATGCCATACGGGGCGTCAAAGGTATTGGTATCCATCAGGTTCTTTTCAACCATTTCCTTTGCCTGTTCCGGTGTGGCGACTCCCGACCACATGGCCAGGGAACCTGACCAGACTCCCAGCCGCTGGATCAGGCAGTCCCAATTTCTCGGCTGCCCCTGGTGAAACTGCCAGCTATTGGTTTGCTTGACGACCGGCCTGAGGTTGAGATCCACGCTGTAGTAAAAACCGTCTTTCGGGTCCCAGCAATGCTCACGAATGGAAGCGAGCAGATCATCCGCCATTTTTTGGTAGCTGGTTCCAGCTTCGGACATGCCCAAACAGTTGCACAGATAGACCATGGACAGCAGTTCCTTGTACATGAAACAATTTAGCAGGATTGAACCGGAACTCCCGTAAGGCCGGAAAAAGGTGCTTGGGTCATTATCCACGCCGATGCATTCATCGGTCTGCCAGTAATACAATCCTGTATCCTTGTCGCGGTAGTGATTATAATAAGTATCTACAAACACCTGCATTTTGGGGAACTGGTCGCGCAACCATTCAGCGTTGCCCCCGTTCAGTTTCACCAAAAATGCGGTATGTTGCGCGAGGCACGGCTTGTGCATGTTATGCAGGAAGGGAATAAAATTTGTGCTGCTGCTGTCCCAAAAGTCCTTGCCGCTGGGATTGATGACAACAGGAATCCACCCGGCTTTCGACGCATCCAGGGAATCCAGGATGCATCCTTCTTCATATTGAAGCGCTTCCTGTTTGTCTTTCTTCGAGCCGTTTTCAGCCAGGATTTGGCGCAAGGCTATGTCCGTCAACCACGAGTCCCAGTCCCAAAGTTGATTTTGATAGGAAGTGCATCCCGGCACAATATAGGGGTGTTTTAAAGCTCCTTCGGCAGGCCGGAACATGCCTTTGTAATCCTTGAAAATGTTTTCCCGGATAACTTTTATGTAGTGTTGCGTTTCGGAGTTGGTGCCGGCTCCTTTTGTGACTAGGGCGATGCACGTCAAAAAGAGAATAAGGAATTTCTTCATATTGGATTTAAACGGGAATTAAGTTAGCAGATTTGATAGCAATTGTCCCTAACCCAATTGGGTTGCGGTCATGTGTAGGAAAAATTTGAAAAAACCATTAAAAAAGTGGCGGAGAGAGGGGGATTCGAACCCCCGATACGGCTTTTGACCGTATAACGGTTTAGCAAACCATCGCCTTCAGCCACTCGGCCATCTCTCCAAACCATCGAAATTTTGGGGAAAATTTCATGAGAATACTAAAGCATGGTTTGGAGCAAGGCAAGGTCAAAGGCATATAGTTTGGCTCGATTTGCCCTTGAGAATTACTTCGGAGCCAGCGTGATTAAACCGTTTGTAGTCAGTACACCGTTCGCTTGGATTTTTTCGCGCGGATCAAAAACCACCGCCTGATATTTTTGGAACACGTTTCCCCCTTTGTAATTTCCTGTGCGCGTCCAGCTTAACTGGCCAGTAGCATCCTGCCATTTAAAGGTCGTGCGAAGGATTTTTCCGCCTAGGTAATTCGTCGTTCGGCCATCGTCTTCAAACAGCGTGAACGTCGCGTCTTTGCCGGGATAAATTTCCAATTGCAACGGGCCGCCGGGTGTCTGACTCGTGTGCTGGATGATTGGGCCGAGTGGAAGGATGGTTCCCGCCCGGACATAAACTGGAATCTCATCAAGTCTTGCCGTCACGTTAGTCGTTTGTTTTCCTTTTAATGGCGTATTCGACTCAAACGCATACCAATCCCCTTCAGGTAAATAAGCCGTGCGTTTGCCGCCGGATTGTAAGAGAGGTGCGGCTAGCAGCGACGGACCCATCAGCCATTCGTCGGACATATCGGCCACTTTTGTATCGTGTGGGAATTCCATTACGAGAGGGCGCATGAGCGGCACGCCGGTCTCGGAAGTTTCGTGCGCGAGGCTGTAGTAATACGGGATGAGGCGATAGCGCAGGTCGAGCGCCTTGCGGATGGCATCCAGCGCATTTGTGCCATAGAGCCAGGGGAATCTCGGCGTCTCGCGGATCTCCGAATGCGAGCGCATCACTGGAAAGAAGACCCCCGCTTGTATCCAGCGCGTTAATAATTCCGGCGATGGGTTTCCGTTGAAGCCGCCAATGTCGCACGTCTCATACGGCAACCCGGCGAGGCTCCAGTTCAGCAAACAGGTTGGCGTGGCAGATAAAACGGCCCAGGTGCTTTTGATATCGCCTGTCCACGCGGCAGCGCCGAGACGTTGCAGGCCCGGCGAAAACGCGCGGTTCAAAGTCCAGAGACGTTCGCCCGGACGGTAACGGTCCATGGCTTCCTGCTCCGTCAAATTCCAGTAATAATAAGTGGTGTATGAAGCTTCGCCTTCGTCATTCCACCAGCCGTCCACGCCTGCCTTGAACAAATCCGCCGAACGCGAGATGTACCATTCTCGCAAACCCGGATTCGCAAAATTTATATCGCGCGACTCAAATTTTTCCCGGCCATCAGCGCCAAGGTTCCATTGCTCGGTGCGAATCATCGTCAGCGCCGTGGCATTGCCGATGCGCGGTTTGCGAATGCCGATAAAGTGTATGCCCTGGTTTTTATACGCTTTGATTTGTTGCGGGGGATTTGGAAAGAGATTCGTGTTCCAGCTAAAATCATTAAAATCCGGGGTGCCATTTGCGGGCAGCGAATAATCCGGCTTGCGTGTGTACCATTCGAAATCATAGATGAAGGCGTCCACGGGCAATTTCAATTTCGCGAATTGTGTCAACGTGTTCTCAATGTAAGCGCGGTTCTCCCAACCCCAGCGGCTTTGCAGGTAACCGAACGCCCAGCGCGGCGGGACTGGCGCGTGGCCCGTCAATTGCGCGTAATCTTTTGCGGCGTCTTTCAACGTAGCCGCAGGCATAAGGTAAAGGTCAGCGGAGGTCCCGGGAAAAATCCATGTTAGAGAATGGGCATCATTCGTTCCTGCAACCCAGTGGGCCGGGCGATTGTCATTGGTCGTTACGGCCAGAACCGCATAGCCTGACTTGGACCAATAATAGGGAATCACTGCAACGCCATTGGCAACGCGCGTGGTGGTATTGGTTTGCGCCAGCGCGTTCACACCGTTGCCACAACCATAAACAGAGATTGGCGTGCGCTTTTTCCAGCCGAAGGCCACAGTAATGGAAGAAATTTCGTTGGTCGTCGTGAAATCGCCGATGACATGCCGGGGAATCAGCGCTTCGCCATTGGTGTCCTCCAGGCTCCATTCCCCGTTTTTCGGGTTCATCAGCAATCTGCCTGCGGCCGTTTGGATGCCAATCATTCCGTGATGTTTAACAGTCTGCCATTTCACCGCATTGGTATTGGCATCTGCGAGAAAGGTCGAAGCAATGGGCTGCGGCGTGTTATCGAGCGAAATGCTCAAGCGAAAAATATTGGTGTCTGCAGCGGCCAGTTCCACCCGCGTATTTTCATAGCAAATCGACAAACCGTTCGCGTTAGTCTGGACGTTTTGCGTGGCAGCGGTTGCCTTGAAAAATCCCGCAGCGGCGAGCAGGCAAATACTCAATATCTTCGATAGCTTCATTTTCCGGCAACTGGTTCTTAATCTATGTTTAGTCCGTGGCCAGGGTCACGGTCATTTGCCGCGCCATATCGCCGTTGATTTCTTGGGCGGGAATCCACAAATCAGGATCGGCTTCAATTTCAAAATAGCCCGTGGCAGTATCAAATTTTGTCACCTTCGCCGTGCCGGATTGGGCAGTCACCTTGACCGGGCGTTCTGCGTAGCCATGCATAGTAACGGCCTTTTCCGAGGGAGCGAACAGGACATTCACGGTTAGATTATTGGCCTCGTCATCCAGCGAAGCGATACGCTGTTTGCCGGTCGAAACAAATTTGTCCTTGTCACCCAGGAAAGCGATTTGGCTCCGGCCAAAAGGTGCAATAATGTAATAAGAGTCGGCATTTCCTCCTAAAATTCCTGAAACGATATCATTGGGGTTCATGCGATAGGCGCGGTCTGAAAAATAATCATACACGCACACCGTATCGTCGAAACCAAGTTCAGCAGGCGTGAAACGAAAGTTACCGACGCTGGCTTTCGAGCGGTTGAATGCAAAAACGTACTCCGTTTTAAACCCGTCGTTGTCGGTAAACGTCGCCGCCAGTAATGGCGTTTCCGTTCCTTTTGCATCCGCGATGTAACATTGGTCCAGCGGCAGGGCGGGAACATCGGGCTTCACAATAACTCCATCGGGGCGCGCGACCTTGAAAATATTGCCGATGTCCTCAGTTCCCATTTTATCGCCGGTACCCACTGCTCCCGCGGAGAGTGTGGCTAAAAGGATATTATTGGTTTCCCCGCTCATGAAAACGTCCGACCACGGCCAGATTCCCATCGAATAGGCCAGGCGCGAAGTGTAGAGAAAATTGTTATAACGCGACGGGCCAAAATGGTCGTCGCTCGTGCGGATAGTGGTTAAGTTTTTATACGCGCTGCCCTGGAGAAAATAGCAGGGAAGGGGCATGCAATATTGTAGTGTGATGTCGTGGTGGGCACAGGCACGGGACATATCGTTCAGGAAAGTTTCTGCCGTATTGACCGTGCTGCTGAAAGCCGGGGAATATTTGTATATCCGATCGAGCCAATCCTGCTCGTACGTGACTATCCCGCTCGTATCCAAATAATCGGCGATGTCGCGCCACCATCGGTAATCTACTGCTGCGACTCCGGAAATTTTATAGTGTTCGTGATAAGGGCTTGCCGGATCGACCCAGCGGTTGTGGGTGATTAGCGGCAGGTTGATGGATTTTTGAAAAGCATCCAGGCCGTTCGGGAAGAGTGCCGGGTGCGCCTTATATTCCAGCAGGCCGCCGTAGCGGTTCCACTCGCCTTCCGGCAGTTTGTCTGATTTGGTCTTGCCAATTTTCCCGTCCGGGTCGGCAAAAGATTTGTAGTACCACCAGCTATCCAACTGCAAATAGCGAATGGGAATCTGCTGCTGGCGGTAGTATGCCACCAGCGATTGCAGCGTGCCCGCGTAACCCTTACCCAAATCGTAGTTGTAGTAATAATACGCGCCGTTGTCCGTCCAATAGCCGAAGTATTTTAAGACCGCGTCCGCTTCATTGTCCGGCCGTTTGACGTCCTGCAACGCCACGATGGATTTACCCCACTGGTCCCACGTGTTGTTGATGCCCTGCCCAAACGTCAAAATTGTTTGCTGCGAAAAACCAGCGGGAAGATGCCGCAGGTCTTCGTTTAAACCGCTGGTGATTTGCGTGTGGCCATCGCCGCTCATGCGCGCCACCATGAAATGAGACGCGGGAGAAATAATCGCCGCGTTGGCAGCGTCGTCGAACAGCAGCCACGGTGTCGAGGTTTTGCTCGCATCAAATTGCGGCGGCGCAAAGTTCTTTTGCTGGTAACTGAAAATGTGCAGATCCTGTGGTACCGTCGTAAACGATGGGAATGATGCGGGCGGCATTTCCATCGCTTTTTTGCACGTTTCCGAAAACAGCACGATGGGATTTTTATCATAGATGCGGATGTTGGCCATCATCGGTGGCGTGTCATTCGTCCAGTCAAACGAAATTTCCTGGTAATCGCCAATGGCATCGCTGCCGTGGCCAGCCTTCAATTTGATGAGCGGTTCGCCAATGCCGCCGCTGAAAGTCCAGGCGGGGTTTTTCTGCGTGATTTCATACGCACCAGTCATTGCATCCACACGCACCGACAATATGCTGTTGGTGATCGTCGCCTCTGTTTTTGGAATGCTCTTTTTCCAAAGTGCTCCATTCGCATTGACAGCCAAAACAACTAAAAGCAAAGGAACAAAGAATTTTTTATTAACTTTAAACACAATAAACCTCTCCATTTTCGTTTGACGATTATTTGTCTCCGAAATAATAGAAGCCTGCTTCGTGATTACCACACAAATATTTGGGGAAAACGGACGGGTAAAGGAGTCCTATTGCTTAAGAACAGTGGTATGCGATTGCACCCATTGAATGTCACCTACGGTGGGGTCAGCGGAGAAGCTTTGGAACCCACTCGGATTTTGTCCGAGCACCGGATCATTTGCTATAGTCGAGTCGCGCCATTTGCGGCTTTCAGCATGGCCATCAGCAAAAGAAAAAGATCCTGTCCCACCATGATAAGCTGCCGGCCTATCATACCAGTACTGAGTTTGTCCCATCGCCATAAAGAAAAATCCGTCGTTGATGGAATCAGCTTGTTCATCGAGGAAGATCCAGATGTCGGAGGGCCCGGGAGCTACCATCGAGGTGAGCTTGGTATAAATTTTATAGGTGTTAAAGCCATTACCAAGCATATTAGGGTCGGTGCTTTGTCCGCCGACGTAAGCGTTCATAGAAATACTGCGTACGCGTGGTCCTTTTGAGCCGGGTTTCTTATCGCCTGGGCATTTATAAATTCCAGGAGAACTGCCACCGTAAGCACCCAAAGCGCTTTGAGTCAGATTAGTGGTGTTGTAATTATCCGGGTTCGAGGGGTTGGGTAACATATCCCAACTCAATTTGCCTTTTACCCAAGCCTTAATCGTTTGTGTGCTCTGGTCGTAGTTATAGGGGACATTGTTGTTATTATCGTCGCAATACATGATCCACGCCAATGCCAGTTGCCTCATGTTATTCGCGCAATAAGCCCGGTCGGCGCGTTGCTGGGCTTTGGCCAGGACGGGCAGCAGGATGGCCGCAAGAATGGCAATAATGGCGATGACCACCAGCAATTCAATGAGTGTAAAGCCGGACGCTCGCGAAGAAGTTCTCACTGGCGTTCGGCACGCCAAAACGGTTTTACCGGCTAGTATCATTTCTCGAAAAATGGATTCACTATCTATTTCATCCTTTATGGATTTTTTGTCAACGTCCCAATCACCACATAAACATGCGGTGGAAGCCTTTGGGCTTGTGGCTTATACTAGATCATCACCGTGAAAAAGAACCGAATGATTTGCGCCTCGGCGCCCGGCCTCTCCTTGCGCGCCGCCTTTTAAATTTCACTTTTATGAAAAAAAACCTTCTTCCCCTGTGCATCGCCATCGCCTTGTTGGCTGTTTTTAATGTCAACCGCGCGTCCGCGCAAATTTTTGCGAACGATGACGCCGGCGTCTATAAAGGCTGGAATACCGGCACCAACTACGGCTTCGGGTTCCAGCCATGGATTTTGTACAACACCAATGGCGGCACCGGTTTCGCAGGGGCTTTCCGGGGTAATGGTGATCCCATCGGTTCTACCAATGGAAATTTCTGGGGTATGTACGCCAACCAGTCCCCTACGGCCGCGTCTGAAGCCTTTCGAGCTTTCAGTAATTCGTTGCCCGTGAACGCCACGTTCAAGATCCAATGGCACAACAAAGGCATCGGCAGCCACAATTACGCCGCCGGCGGCTTCAATTTGCGCAACGGCAACAACACGAATCTCCAGACTGCGACGACCTTTATCTTTGATGGCTCAGTTTTCTCGTTCTATTACATCGGCGGCAATTCTGACAACTTTGTTGTTTATGATGGCAACGGTGTAAACACAGTGCCGCTCGGATTTTCCAGCGGCAACAATGGCCTTACGGTTTTGGTCACTCTCCTGCCTGGCAGCATGTATAACCTGATAGTGGAAAATGGCGCGGGTACATCCGTGCTTTATACCGCCAACGGCCAGCCTTTGGCCGGCTCTGGCACGATTGACAGCGTGGCGCAGTTCGTTTTTGATGCCGACGGCGACCAGAATTTCAATGGCATGGAGATATTTATTCTGGCGCCACAAGTGGCCAACCTGACTCCTACCAATGGCGCCGTTTATGTTCCCGCCGCCACGCCGTTGTCGTTCGCGGTAACTTCTTCTTCTTCGACGATTGTCTCGAATAACATTCAACTGATTTTAAACGGCATCGTCCAAACCAACCTGACTGACGTTGGCAGCGGCACTTCCTCGAACCAACTCGTGCTCAACACGCCATTGCAGGATAATCAGACGTTTAATGGTACCATTATCGCCACCGACCAGAGCGGCAACAGCTCGACCAACACCTTCACCTTTAATACCTGGGATACCTCGCCCAACAACATCTACGTCGAGTCAGGTGATTATAATTATGGCGGCGGCCAGTGGCTCAATAACTTCACGACCGCACAGCCTAACCAGAACTATGGCCAATTTGATCTGCTGGGCATTTCAAACATTGATTATCTCGTATTCAACCCGCCTACGAATAATGCTTATCGCGCGGGTGATGCTCCTGAACTCGAGGCCGCTACTGACGTAGATCATAACAATTTCGCTGTCAACGGTTTCACGCCATATGATTTAGCCTTCAATGACACGGGCGAATGGGAAGATTACACGCGCGTGCTCAGCAACAACGTCACGTATGCGGTCTATGCGCGCATGTCTGGCTTTAATGCCAATCCAACGATGTCCTTCGAACGCATGGCCACACCGCAAGTTAGCTCGGCCAATCAGCCGGGAGCAGTGTTGGGGACGTTTGTAGCTCCGCAGACCGGCGGTACGCAGGTCTATACGTTTGTTCCCTTAAAGGATTTCTTTAGCAATCCCGTGCTGGTGAATTTTGGCGGCACTAATACGTTCCGCACTACGGACATTGGCGGCAGTGGCGCTTATAACCTTGGTTACCTCGTCTTTGTAGCTGTGACCAATAATACCACGCTACGGCCTTATCTTTCTGCGGGCTTCCCATTTTCCAATGTTACCGGCGTCAGCCCGCAACAGCAGGTTTCCTTAACCATTGCCAACGGCCAGACGAGCGTGAACCCATCCAGCATCCAGTTGTTCTTAAACGCCTCGAACATCACCAGCGCGGTGACTCTGAGCAACAACGCGGCGGGCACGTTGCTCACCTATCAACCGGTGTTCCCGAACATCCTGCCCGGTGGCACCAACTCCCTGCAGGTGATATTCAGCGATGGCTCGGTATCGCAGACCGATTCATGGCAATTTGTCGTCCAGACGCTGCCCGTCCTTCCTCTGGCGTGGGCGATGCCGACCAATAGCAGCTTTATTTCCGGCTTTGCCGAACAGATTGCCAAGGCGGATGACAGCTCCAACAGCGCGGACTTCCCGCCGAGCGTCGCACGGGCGGAATCGCAACTGGCGGGCACACTGATTGATCCGGGCAGCGGCGCGGTCATCCCCAACGAAGCGCTCAACGGCGGGCTCAACAACGAAACCAACACGATTAATTACGCGATAGATAATCGTTTCAATGGACTCTTTACGCCCACCAATCCGTTCCCTGCCATTGTGCCCGGCACGTCGAACAACGTCGCCATGGCCGCGCAGATGTATGTGTGGCTCTCGGCGGGCATTTATACCTTCGGCGTATATAGCGATGACGGCTTCCAGTTCACCGCTGGCAGCACACCGGCCAATACCAACCTCATCCTGGGCATCGCGAACGTCGGGCGCGCGCCTGCGAGCACGCAATTCTCGTTCATCGCACCTACCAACGGTTTCTACCCGATGCGCCTGCTGTATTTCAAGGCGCAGCTCGGTGGTGGCGGCGTGGAACTCTATTCTGTGAATTCCGCGGGAGCGAATGTCCTCTTGAACGACCCAAATACTCCCGGCTCGATCAAGTCCTATTACCTGGTCAGCAGCACGGGCCCGATCATTACGATCAGTCCCAGCGGCAACAACGTGATTCTGTCGTGGAGCGCGCCGTCCTATTCCCTGGAGAGTGCGCCTGTGTTGACAGGACCTTACACGACAAACAGCGGTGCCACGAGCCCATACCCTGTGCCTGCAACCGGCTCGCAGCAATATTTCCGGCTGGTTAAAACTCAGTAACGGACACCAGCCGGGAGGGCAAGGGCCGTCGCGGGCCGTTCTCCGCGCGGCCCTTGCCGTATTTTTCCCCTCCCTGGGTAGGCGAATGGAATAGCTAATAGCTGCCCGGAAGGAACGCTGTAGCGGCATTTGTACTTATCCGCCTCAATTTTTTTCTAAAATCCCCTTGAATGGCTTTGAACTGCTTTGAATAGCTTTGAATGCCTTTGGAAAGAAAGTTCGCCTTGAATGAGAATTTTTGACTCTGGTTCCTAAAAATTATCAAGGAGGGGTGGGGGTCTTTAGTAGGTTTTAACAGGTTTTAGTAGCTTTTAGCAGGTTATAGAAGGAGGTATGCCGGGGCCACCCTTGCCATCAGAACTGCCGCCTGCTGATAACGCGCGACTCTGGACGAAATAACCAGGGGGGTGGGGGTATTCCGCAGGTTACATTAGGTTACCGTAGGTTACCGCAGATTACCGAGGATCCGGTTTGAATCCTTCTGTAACCGTCGCCTGCTGCTTGCTGAGGCCTCAATTGGCCAAACCGGCAGGCACCTGATAAACTTTAAGAGAGGGCGCGGGCAATTTTCACATTCATTCATGCCATTGGGGCTTCTGTTTCAAGGTTCTACACTGGCCCCAATGTCTTGCATGGCCGGTATTCTTTTGACCCTATGTCAAAGAGCGGAGACCACTTTACCAGAGAAAAGGGAAATTCCTTAGTTCGCCACTACCGCTATTTTGACTGGAGGAGAATCAAAGCCAGCCAGATTCAAATGTTGATTTCATTTGATTTCCCGAAATTGAGGGATAATTTCCGATACACGACCGTTGTTGGCATGTTAAATATTAGGCAACTTCCACATGAGCGGCACAAATACAGCCTTCAAGGATTGGTGGAGCGAATATCAATGCACTGGTTCTATCCACCCGGTGCAGTTGGGTATGACACGCGAGGACATCCGGTCGTTCTTTGGGGAGCTAGAAGATACGGCTAAAGGCTTCGGACGGCGTCCTTTGATGGGTATTTGGAAGTTTGACCGGATTGAATTTCATTTCGGCTTAGACGGTCGGCTATTTTTAATATATACGGAAGATGATGATTTCAATCCACAGATTATTGCGAAAGAGCCAACTTAGATTTTAAACGCCCGGTGGCTTGCATATGAATAGTTTCTTTCGACGTTTTTTTCTGAATGATTTTGGGCCCCCTCCACCGCCTGATTTGTCCGATCAACCAAGCATCACAGGCCAGAGCATGGATGAAATACTTTATTCAAAGTCCAAGTGCGAGCGGGCCATTATCACTCACGATGTTTCGGGGATTTATCGCATTCACAATAAGCCGGACTCAGGTCACTGAATCTGGACGCCGTTGTAGGCCCAATTGATGTCAGAAACGCCGGCGTCTCCGGGCTTGGTGCCGGTATTGGTGCAGATGTGACTGTATTTGAAATAGGGGAAATAAAAAAGCCCCGCTTGCGCGGGGCTCGAAACGGGAACCGCGAATTATTTTCTACGACGCAACATCAGCAAACCGCTGATGCCGGAAACCGCCAAAAGAGACCAGGTGGACGGCTCAGGCACCGGAACAATAAAGTAGCCAGCGTTGCTAAAGGTTGATGTGCCTAAGTTACCGGTTCCAACGCCAAGGCCCGGAAGGAACTGGTTGGAAAGATAGCTATTGCCATTATTGTTGATGTCCGCTTCTACAAAAATATTTCCGGAAATAGTGCCGAGATCGGCGAGCGGAATCACTAATTCAAGGCCGGTCGTGGTATTGGCCCCACTGGTAGCGCCGCTCAAGGCCGTTCCCGCTGAACCCATGGTGCTGATGTGGCTGTTGTTCAGGGCTTCCTGAAAACCGGTTAGCGAATAAGAACCGCCGCCGGGAGTACCGCTGCCAATACCCGCCGTCAAACCGACAGAGCCCATATATCCTCCACCGCCGCCCTGTAGATTGGCGCCGTCGGTGTACATTGTGCCCTGGTAATCGTTGATGTTAAAGCCGAGCGTGGCATTAAATCCCGAGGCAAACGTCGAACCGTTCATGTTGCTGAGAGGGCTAATGCTGGTGTTCAAAGTGTTTTGACCCACAGTCGAGCCGCCACCGCCGATAAAGAGATTGATCGAGTTGCCGTTGTTTTGAATATCACCGGCAATAAAGAGGTAAAGATTTCCGTTGGCAATGGTTCCGTACGCCGCGTCCAGTTCTGACCCGTTGGCATCCGGTCCATTCGGCGTACCCGTATAAGAGCTGTTGCCAAACCCGGTATTAATGGTCTGGACAGCGAGCGGGCCACCGTAGCTAACACTGGTTGTTCCCAGGTTGCCGGTGATTTGGGAGTAGGCCGGCAAGGAGACGAGCGAAGTGAAAGTGGCAGCCGCAACGACTTTTCCGCAAGTTTTAATATTCATAGAAGGGTATTTTGATTTTACCAAATAAGAATCCATAAGCCTACCGCATATTCGTGCGGTACAACTGCATTGCTGCCACCGTTCCTGACTTCCCAATATCACGGTTATTGGGAAGGTATAGCTTCGATTTCATAATACTTCTGGGGAACAGGTGGATCATTGGCGTTATCGTTAAAGAATGTCGAGGTGCCCTGACTGGGGATGATTCCGCTGATGTCCTCGAACGGTTGCGTAAGATTGGTCGTAGCTAGCACTTCGTAGTTCATTCCGGGTGTGCTAGACCAGATAATCAGGGAATCGCCCGGGCTAATGCTGGTGATCTGGAGGGGCGGCGCAATGATCACCGATTTGGTATCACTCACGACCGCCGCCGGGGTATTACTATACAAAACCTGGATTTGATTGCTCCCAGCCACGGGATTGAGCCAATTATAGCTCAACATCCTCATTCCCGCGCCGCAAGCCGAGCCGCCGATGGTGTAAAAATTATTATTCGTGGCGCGAAGCTGGAAGACGCCATTGATGTAAATGTAGAAATCGTTGACGTTATTCGCGAGGTTGGTGCTGAAGCACGCCTGGATGGTAAACGGCGAGCCATTCGCCAGCGTCACGATTTGTCCGTCCAAACTGGGATTCGAAATCGTCACAGTCCTTGTCGAAGCCGCCGCGTTTGCCGTGACGGTCAGCGTCGTGAATCGGCTCGGATAAATCGTCGAGGTCAATTCCTTCAGATGCACGGTGATGGTCACGGTGTTGCTCGTCGGCACGAAAGGCAGCGTGATATGAAACTCCTGCGAGTAGTTCGTGTAAATGGCGCTCAGCGCCGGGTTCGGCGTCACGCTCGTCGCCGGCACAAAAATCGGGTTGCCGTGAATGTCATTCCCGATGCCATTCGCCTGGCCGGTGTAAATGTCGTAAGTGTTCGTCGTGGTGTCCTGGAAGTTCACGTCCGCTTCCGTCGTAGGACTATCCCCGCGAATGACCACGGTGTACGTCTGGTTGCTCATCGTCGTGCCGCTCGTCGGCGAAGCGATCACGCCACCGGGCAACTGGCCGTCATAATAGAACGTCTCCGTGAAGGTATTATAAACACTTGATTGCCCCGGGCGCGGCAGAAACACACGCGCGCGAAGGATGTGAAATCCCGTCTTCAATCCCACGCTGGTGTTCGCGGTGTTGAGATCGTTGTGCGTCCAAACAATCGCGGACGTGGGATTGAAATTCGTGATGGCCGCTTGCGTAAGGCCAAAAAGTTTTGAGCCGCTCGGTTCCGCGTAAGAAATCGGCGCAATGCTCGGCCAATTCGTCGTGTTGCCCACAGCCACACCAAAGCTGCCGCCGTTGAACAAACTGATTTTGTAGCGCACTTGCGTGCCTCCGGACACGCCGGGAATCGTGCCTTTCCACCAATCAATGTTCGTATTGTTGCTGTCGTGCGCCACCCAAAAGCCCGGCGCCACTTGCGTCGTGCCTTTGCCGACGCCAAACCCGCCTTCGGGGTTCGAGCCATCCGTCGTGTAATAAATGAAGCACGTATTGATTTGAAATTGGTAACCCACCTGCGCCCACACATCCACCGACTGTCCGCCGCCGGGAATCACCGGATTCCTCTGCGACGGCGCGTTTGTGTTCAGCGCTGTAACGACATTGGTCGGATCATGCAATACCCACGCGGCCGTCGCGTTAGTGATATTCGCGCCAAGGCCCGCGCCGGAAACCACATTGCTGCTGCTCCCAACCGTGTAATAATAAGTCTCCGCGCCAAGCGAAACGATGTTGTTGCTCGCCGCGTTTCGCGCCGCAAATTTTTCAGGTCCGTTGCGGAATTGCACCGCCGTTTGCTCGTAGCCGAGATAAACATCACTCGCATAGCCGGGCGGATTGTCGCGCAGATCCAGGAAATTTGTCGGCGCAATGCCCGGTTGAAAATTCGTCGTGCCCAATCCCATCTGGCTGTTGAGATCAATGCCGCCATCCAGTTTCACCAGCGTGTTCGAGCAGGAAGCGTCGCTGTTCACAAGGATGTTAAAGGCCGCATTCGTCACGACCGGCACGTTGATGGCATACGTGAGATTGGAAATGTTGCCTTCGCCCGGAGCGAGCAGGACGTTGCCGTAGGCATCCACGCTGCCGCGCATCTTGAACGGAAAGAGCGGGCTGTAATTCGTCTGGCCGTTCGGGCCATCCTTGCGATAGATGGTCATGTTCGGGACCTGCATGCCGCCCTGCGTCAAAATAATCGCGTTCGTCGCGGGATTATTCTGGCTCGGCTGCGGCCATTGGATGCCATACATCACCCATGCGCCGCTCGGAATCACTAGTTCAATCGCCCCGCCGCCCGGAGTGATCGTTTCGCCGCCCGTATAAATCAGACGGTCCGTTGGATTGGGCGCGTTAGCGGATGCATTCGCCGCCGCCAAATTATTCGTCGCGCCATGCACGAGCAATTGATGATACGCGCGATAACCACCCGCCACGTCGCCGGAACCGGACAATTGCGTCAGCAACGTCCCCGGCGGAAATCCCACCGCGATGCCCACGCCGCGTGTATTTGTTTTGGAAGTATCCGCGTTGGCCGAGCCATTCCCTGTGTTTGTGCTCACCATGTAATAACCATCGCTCGGGCGCACGATGCCGTCATCAAACGGAATGTCGCCCGGGAAATTCAACTTATCATTCACACCGTACAGCAGCACTGACTGCGTCGAAGGCTGCGTGTTTGTCCCCTCGCGATAATCATAGCGCTCGTACACGACGATGTTTTGGTCGCTCCAGCGCGACCACGTGGCGCCGCGCGACATTTGGTTATGCAGGTACATCATCTCCGGCATCGAATTGTCATTAAACTCGCCGAGATAATTCGCGTACGAAGTGATCGGTGTATTGCCGCTCGTGTTGTGATTGAAGCCATCAGTATAAACCATCGGCAATCCCTCGTGCGTGAAGAAATACGTGTTCATCAGCGTTTCATTCGCCGGACAGCAACTGCCCGGGTCCTGCGTCTGCGGCATGTTGACCGCCTGTGCCGCGCTGAAATTTCCGTTGCCGTCGCAATTCCCTTGCTGGCCCGTGGTCGGCGCATAATCACGCCCATCCATCCCGTACATGCCCGGGCTGCCGCCATAATTGTTCAGGATATTGTTAAACTCATTGTAGAGCGGAAAATTACACAACCGCATGCCCGAGTTCAGATAATCGTAATAATCCTCGCCCGCTGACAACGCCGACGGATCGCATTCGCCGAAGAGCATTGCATCGTTGCGCGGTGATTCCGTGTTGAAAAGGCTGTTGCGATTCCCGTCCGTCTCCACATAACCGTTCGTCGTCACGTTGTTGCCGTAACCATGCACGTAATCGTACATCGCCTGGATCGCGCCCGTGTAACCGGCAAATCCCGGGTCATCCGTCTGTCCGGTTTCATTGCCGAAAAAATTCACCGGCACATGTTTCACCGCATCGAGGCGGAAACCATCGCCGCCGGTCGTGTAAAGTGTCCATGCCGCCGCGCGGCAAAGATACGTGGAAACGTCCTCCACCACGGGCTGCCCATGGCCGTCAAAAGGACGCCAGCCGTTGATCGGTCCATAACCATTCGTGCCCGGCCAGCCGGTGCCTGCGCCCGATCCGAGAAATGCGCCGTTCGTATCCATGTACAAATCCGGGCGATTCGGGAAACGGATGAACGACGGCTTGGTCGCCGTATTGCCGAGGCTCGGTCCAAAATTCAAATTCACCGTGCCCGGTTCCTGCGCCAGGTCGCACAGCCCTTCCAGGAGCTGGTTTTCCACCTGCCACGTATCGCACCAATCGCTGATGTTCGCCCAGCTTTTGTAACCGCCCGAGACCACCTGCAAATGAAAATCCTGCGGGCTTAATCCGGGATAATAATTCAGCGGCGTGCCCGAACCCGGATAACCCGGCACCGTCACCGCGCGATGGTTCATCACATTGTCGAAATACACCCGGATGCCGAAGCGATGCGCCGTCTGCACCATCTGGATGAGCTGCGCCTGCGTGCCGTACATCGTCGCCACCGTGCCCTGCTGGTTCGTGCTGCCCAGGTCAAACGGATCATAGACATCGTAGCCGTACGAAAAGCCGCCCGAATTGCCCTTCGCCGGGTTGGGCACCCACAGGCTGTCGTAACCCGCCTCGGCTATTTCCGGCATTTTCGCCGTGATTTGCGGCCAGGTCTGCTGGAACAACTCCAGCATCGCCTCGCCATGGCTCTGCCGCACCGGCAACAGGCACAAGGCCAGTAGCATTAAGCCGCCGAGCGGGCGGGAAAATGTTTTCAAAGAAACGGGGCGAAAAATAGGTTGCTCCGCCGGACGTGACGAGAACACGTCTGCGCGGTGTTGTTTGCCGGCAGTCCGGCAACGTAGTTTTAAGTTTAGCATTCGGTCAAATCAACAACACCCGCTGCGGCATACAACGACGGCTTGAGTGATGGCCTATAATATCGCTCAAAAAAATCAATGTTTCTACCCATTTTTTACCACATTTTTGTGCGGTGACTTTGGCAAGGGATCGGCAGGGAAAAGAAAGGAAAGGGGGCAAGACACCCAAAGGTTCCAACAAAGGACGTCCTACCCCCGGCTTCAGTAAACACCAACACTATTTGAGATTGCAGCGAGGGAAAGGTTCCCGAAAATTCGTAGCGCGGTTCTTAGGATATATGATCATATTTCATATCTGCTCTTGCGGCGTGTGCCAGGCAAAATTCCCATGCTGCCGAAAATCAAAGCGAGTATTGGCAATCCAACCACGAACAACCAAAAACCAATCCACCAAACATTTGCCAGCCAATCAATGTTGGCAGGCTGATGCGGATGAGCCTCTACGAAGCCAATCGCGTATGTCGAGGATACTCTGATAACCAAATACGAACAAAAAAAGCCAACTATCAAGGCCAGTTGAACCCATAAGAGAACCATCATCACCCTATTTTCGATGACGTTTTTACGATACCGCTCTTTGAGTGAACGAAGAGCTTCAGGAAAAGTGCCTATTCTCATAAGAGTGCCATACGGCCCAATATTTCAAACTTCACCACTATCGCGAGAAAATCAAGGTGACAAATGGGGCCTAAATCCATCAGAAACCCTCAAATTCCCCTTATTTTCCGCAAAAACCTCCTGTCACCAGTACTGGTGACATGCGGAAAAACGGGAGTCTGGTAGATTGTCCTTGTTAGTAATCCACATGTTCTCGTGGATGTCTGAAAGAGGCCGGAGTAGTGTCCGGCCTTTTTTATTTCCCCAAACCCCTTCCGTCGCGCCAAAACTTTACTGAATGCGAACCCTCGTCCTCGAAACCCCTATTTCCCCCTTCAATACTTCACGCACCACGCACCACGTTTTTTTGGTTCCAAATCTGTGTCCATCTGTGGCTAAAAAATGAATCTAATGGTGGCCGCATCGCAGATGCTTTAGCGGTAGTGGCGAACTATGACATTCCCTATTCGTCTGGTAAATTGGAGGCTGATCTTTGAAAAGCGGTTGATGGCTGATAGATGGGAGTTGATGGAGGCCGAAAAGCAAAATCGAACTGCCATTCGGTGAATCTATTGTACCCTAAGCTACCCCACGCCACTCCACGCTACCCTACGCTATACCCCCCACCCCCCTCGGCCTGCTTGGTTGCAGGTTGAGAGGTTGAAAGTTACAGGTGAGTTCGGAGCGCTGGTCACGGTCAGTCACGGTCAGTCGCGCCTGGTCGCGGCCTTTTAGGAAAAAAAAGATTGTTTATTTTTTTATGAAACTACTTCAAAACCTTTGCCGACAGCTTTGGCGTATCGTCCCTCAATACTTGACGCGCCACGTAACACGCACCACGTCCTCTATGTTAAAATTCTCCCTTCCACCTGTGCGACAACCACCTCATAATGCCCGCATGTTCCGCGCCGCCATCTTCCTCGCGCTCGTCATTGGGGCGATGGCCGCTTGTTCCCCGGCGCGTGCCACCATTTTGTGGCAGGAATCCGGTCCCATCCTCGCACACGAGGACGGCGAGGGCACAGACATTCTCCACGGCGCAGCACGGCGCGACAGCTCCGCCAGCGATACGCTTTACTTCAAGTTCCACGTCAATCCGCTGTCCGACGCCAGCCTCGAACCTTATTCCGCCGGCTTTCAATTGTTTGAAGGCACCAATGAAAACCTGGGCGTCGGCAATTCGCTCAAAGCCTGGGCCTACAGCGCCTTCAACACCTCGGAGATGGGTTCAAACAACCAGGTGGCGGGCGATATGGACTTGCACTCGGCCAGTCCCGAATCCTACGAGCCGGGCCGCTACCTTTCCTATGAACTCCCGCGTCGCGGCATCGAGCGCACGATCGTTTTTAAGGTGCAATATATTCCCGGCGGCGATGACCTCGTCACTGTCTGGATGAACCCCAACCTCAACCCCGGCGCGACCGAGGACAATCAGGTGACCAATCTCATCACACACTTCAAGGCCGGCGCCTCATTCGACCAAATCCGCCTCCGTCATCACGGCAACGGCGACGGCTGGGTGTTTAGCAACATGGCCGTGGCCTCGTCGTTCGATGATTTCATCATCATTCCCTTCTGGGAAACGTGGTGGTTCCGCGCACTGGTGGCGGCGGCATTGCTGATTTGGGTCGGCGGGACCGTGCGTTTCTTTGAGCGCAGAAAATATCAACTCCGTCTCCAACGCGCGGAGCAGGAGCGCACGCTGGAACGCGAGCGTGCGCGCATCGCCCAGGACTTGCACGATGATTTAGGCTCATCCCTCACGCGATTGACTCTTCTCAGCGGCCTGGTGAAAGCGGACAAGGACAACCCGGAACAAGTCGAAGCGCATGCCAACAAACTTTCCGCTGCCGCCGACCAGACCGTGCGCGCGCTGGAAGAAATCGTTTGGGCCGTCCGCCCCGGCAGCGACACCCTGCAAAGTCTCCTGGACTACATCGCACACTTTGCCAATGAGCTATTCGACGGGAACACCACTCATTGCCGCCTCGATTTACCGCATGATTTGCCTCCGCTGCCACTGCTGCCGGACATGCGCCATAATATCTTCCTCATCGTCAAAGAAGCGCTGACCAATGCCCTCAAACACTCCGGCGCGAGCGAGGTATTAGTTCAGGCCAAGATTTCCGGTCGCACGCTCGAGATTGTCGTGCGCGACGATGGCAAAGGCTTTGATCCCAAATCACTGGCCGAAGGCTGGCGCAACGGCATGGGCAACATGCGCCGCCGCACCGATGCCATGGGCGCAAAACTCGAGATGCAAAGTGTACCCGGCAAAGGCACAACCGTGACCCTTTCTGTAAACTTGGATAAAGAAGCGCAAATAGCGAAGGGAAACAAATAGAGCGCATTTATCATTAAACCCTTATAAAGCCTTATGCTTGACGCAACACGTAACACGCAACACGTTTTGAAAAATTTGTTTCATCTGTGCCCATCTGTGGCCAAATAATCCACCTAATCTGCCGCACATTCATGCGGTTGAGAAGAGACCATGCTTCGGGCGATTGTAAGGTGTGGTCGCAACCATTGCACAGGACATGCAAATCAAAGTAGTCATCGTGGACGACGATGAAGAAATCCGCGCGAGCCTCGCCGCACTCATCCGTCGTTCTCCGAACATGCGCTTGATTGGCGACTACGCCAACGCGGAAATCGCATTGAAAGAAATCCCGCGCCACGCGCCGGATGTCGTCCTCATGGACATCAATCTCCCCGGCATGAAAGGCTACGAATGCGTCCGCCAGCTCAAAGCCACGCGCCCCGAAGTACAGTTCCTGATGCTGACCGTGTATGAAGACGGCGATTCGCTTTTCAATTCCCTCAAGGCGGGTGCAAGTGGTTATTTGCTCAAGCGTACTGCGTCTTCCAGGCTGCTCGAAGCGATTCGGGATGTTTACAACGGCGGTTCGCCCATGACCCCGCAACTTGCGCGTCGCGTCGTCCAATTTTTCTCTAAACCAGCAGAAGGTGATTCCTCGCTCTCTGAACTCACGCCCGGCGAACGCGAATTTCTCGGCCAGTTGGCGAACGGCTACGCCTACAAAGAAATCGCTGACCGCATGAAAATCAGCATAGATACAGTGCGCAGCTACGTGCGCACGGTCTACGAAAAGCTGCACGTGCACTCGCGCACGGAAGCAGTCGTGAAATACCTGCGCGGCTAAGCCAACTCCCGATAATCTCATGAATTGCGACCTCATCCCGTCGTCCAAAGCTCGTCGAGTCTTCCGAATCGTGTTCTTGATTCTCTGCCTCGCATGTGTCGCACAATTATCCTATGTAACCTATGCCGACAACGCTCCCAATGGCCCCGGCATGCCTTCCGTATGGGCGCCGGGTTCCAAAGATTTTCTCGGCACATCCGCCAGTGACGATTCGAAAGTTTATTTCACCGGCGCGCAGGGGATGTTGACGGAAGTTTTTTATCCCTCACCGGACTGCGTGCAGAACATTGACCAGGAATTTCTGGTGGAGGATGCCAACAAAATGCTTGGTCCCGCAGATGGTGAAGAAAAGTTGCAGCACAATCAGAGCGTCAAGCTGTCGGACAAGCGCGCGATGCTTTGGGAAGCCACGACAACGGCAAATAACGGCGCATGGAAGATCACTAAGAAAGTTTTCACCGACCCAACGCGCTCCACTCTCATCGAGCGAGTGACGTTCCAGGTTTTTGAGAGCGGCAAGACGGTGAAAGATTTCAATCTCTTTGTTCTCAACCATCCGGGCATCAATAATGGAGGTGACAACGATAATTCCCGCACATTGACCAATGTTGACCGCGTGATGCTGGTTGCATCAAAACCGAACACCACAGCATCCGCACTTGCTGCATCAATTCCATGGAAGAAAACGTCCAGCGGATTTGTGGGAAAGAATGATGGATGGACGGATTTATTCGGCGGCTCCGATGACCGCACGATGGATTATCAATACGACGGCGCTTATGGCGGAAACGTCGCGCAAACCGGCTGGCTGGATTTCGGTACGAACGACAGCACGAGCATTTCCTTTGATCTTGTGCTCGGCTTTGGCGCAAATGAACAAGCCGCGATGGATAACGTAAATGCCACTTTATCATCAGACATCGATTCGCTCGAAAAAACTTACACCGATCAGTGGAACGCCTATTGCCACGGTCTCAACGACCAAGGCGGAACAGCAGACGGTCAATATTATCTGGCGGCCATGACGTTGAAGTCCATTCAGGACAAAAACAACGGCGCGATGGTTGCTGGCCTCGGAACGCCATGGGGTAACTTCAGCGGCGATGGCAACAACGGCGGCTATCATTTGGTCTGGGCACGCGACCTTTTCAAATTCGCCAGTGCATTGA
>Ga0206853_1035_pt1 | contig 22233 bp, 13 predicted proteins | sample Alteio_BWOrgCont_52_FD_152859 | JGI IMG/M metagenome (GOLD analysis project Ga0206853, IMG submission 152859) | Enriched cells from forest soil in Barre Woods Harvard Forest LTER site, Petersham, Massachusetts, United States -... | ecosystem: Environmental > Terrestrial > Soil > Temperate forest >... | reverse complement strand
ACGCTGTAAATTGTATAATATTGGTGTACGTATTCCCTTCCACATTATCGTTAAGCCGAGATGCAATGCTTTGAATTCCGAAATGAGAATGCATTTACGTGTCTCTTACATTTCTCCGACTGATTTTTCATGAGAAGTGAACCGTATTCTCTCTGACTCTTTGAAGGATCAGATGGACTATGCGTATAACAACCAAGTTCCATGAATACTATAGATGCAATGAATAGTGAGGTGCTCCGGCTGGAACGCGACGGAGAGTATCCTGCCGCAGCGAAACTTGCCCTTGATACCGCCATTGCGGCATGGAAGAAGTATGATAAACCGTTAGCCGCCGAGATGCTCCATCTTGTCATCCGGCTGGTGCGTATCGTAGATGCGATACCAAATGAAATTGACAGACAACAATTTCTCGCCAATGCACTTTTGCTGCAGGCGAAAATATACCTTTTTTGCTGCACGTTTAACGATGCCTTGAATAGCGCCGCTGAAGCACACACTCATTTTGAAAAATTACACGAATGGCAAAAATGCGTTGAGACCCTGACAATATCCGCTGACGTTTGCCAAGTGCAAGGCAAGTACGGAATTAGCGACGAATATGCCCATAAGGCTCTTAGGCTTGCTCAATCAAATGGCGATACATATGGAGAATCGCTTGCATTGACGGTCATCGGTAAAACCTATCATGCGCTTGGTGAAAACGATGAAGCAATGGAGAGTTTCAAACACTGCCTTGATATTTCGGAATCGCTCGATGACGACTGCGGCATCGCCACCGCATTGTGTAATTTGGGTATGATCCACCGAGATCTTGGGGAATATTTTCTTGGATTGGAATTTCATACCCGCAGTTTAGAAATCATCGAAACTTCACACGACCCCAAATTGATGGGTGCCGTACTCACAGGGATCGGCGATATTTATGAATCTCTGGGCGTCTTTGACAAAGCACAGTCCCATTACACCCGCAGCGTATCGATTTTTGAATCGCTCGGTGACATCAATTCGCTCGTGCAGGCGCTGCAAGGGTTTGCGACAATGCTCGCAAATCACAACAGTTATAACGAGGCTCTTGCGTCGCTGAAACGTTGCTTGGAATTAAGGGAAACAATAGGCAATCAATACAATATTGCTCAAACGTACGCTTTGTTCGGGGAGTGTTACAAGAAACAAGGGAACCTTCTTCTCGCACAAACCGAGTTGGAGCGCGCGCTTGCAATTGCACAAAATTTGCAAAGCACGCGGCTTCAATGCGCAATTCATAAATCGCTCTTTTTGCTGCATGAATCAACCGGCGAAATGGAACTCGCCTTTTTACATCATTTAAAATACTCGGAATATAAAGAATCTATTTTCAATGAAGATGCGGATAAAAGAATCCGCATTATGCAAGTTCAATTGGATGTAAAACGCACAATGCGCGATGCGGAAAATGAAAGGATGCGTTCCGAACAATTGAATTCCCTCAACCTTTCAAAATCGCAATTTTTCTCCAATCTTTCCCACGAATTTCGTACCCCGCTCACGTTGATTCTGGGTCCAGTTACACATATCATTGAAAATACCGCGGAGCCGGAAACCCGATCCTTTGCCCTGATGATTCAACGAAACGGCAGCCGTATGCTCGAATTGATCAATCAATTACTGGAGCTCGCTAAATCAGAGTCGGGAGCAATGGCGCTCATAGCAAGCAAATACAATCTCACGGATACGGTCCGCCGCATTTCCATGCTCTTTCAATCAAGAGCAGACGATAAATGTATATTGTATATTATCCATATCCCCGACGAACCGCTGGACGCGTATTTCGATAAGAAAAAAATAGAGTCCGTAATGGTGAATATACTTTCGAATGCATTCAAATTTACCCCGAATGACGGCTCTATTACCGTACAACTAACTTGTTCAGAACAGACTGATGATTATGTAAACGGATGTGCAAAAATCATCATAACCGATACAGGTCCCGGTATACCGGAAACAGCGCTGCCATTCGTTTTCAACCGCTTTTATCAATTAAATTCATCCAACGCCCATCCCTATGAAGGAACAGGTATAGGTTTGGCGCTTGCCAAAGACCTTATCGAACTACACCATGGGCAAATAGATGCCGCAAGTGAAGTTGGTAAAGGAACGAAATTTACAATTATACTGCCATTAGGTCGGTCGCACTTGCGGGAAAATGAAATTATTGAGTTCCCAAAGGACGATCCGCCAGCGGAAAAGACTTCAAATGAGTTTTTCATAGCGACAAACGACCCTTCGGCACCCAGTGGACGGAAGAATCCTCCTGGGAGATATTCAACCACTGATAAACGTCCCATTGTTTTAATCGTTGATGACAATACCGATGTCCGTGCGTATATCAAAGACATCATAGGAAAAGATTATAATGTGTGGGAAGCGGAAAACGGCACAGAAGGAGCCCGAATCGCACAAGACTTTATTCCCGATATCATAATCAGCGATGTGATTATGCCAAATAAGGATGGTTTCACTCTGTGCCGAGAATTGAAATTAGACGTGAGAACGAGCCATATCCCCGTCATTTTATTGACTGCAAAAACCGAAAGCGCCAGTAAACTTTCGGGATTGGAAATGGGTGCGGATGATTATCTTGTCAAGCCGTTCGATTCACAAGAACTTTGCGCGCGGATAAAGAATCTCCTGGAGCAACGCCGCCGTTTACGCGAATCATTTCGGATAAATAATCTGGTTAAGCCCGACGGCGCTTCACCCGTTTCTTTCACATTCATTGACGATAAATTCTTACAATCAATTTATCGTGTGATTGAAACCAATATTGGAAATGATAAATTCGACGTGGATTCCCTTTGCCGGGAATGCGCCGTAAGCCGTTCGCAAATGCATCGTAAGATTCACGCGCTGACCAATTATTCTGCGGGTGAGCTTATACGATTCGTCCGGCTTGAACGCGCCATGACGATGCTAAAACAAGGCACCGATAACGTTGCAGAAGTTGGGTATGCCGTAGGGTTCTCAAACCCATCTTATTTTACGAAATGTTTCCATGACCGATTTGGTGTCCTGCCCAGCAAAGTAAGGTAATTTGCATATACCCATTTCAGAGAGAAAAAGACAACGTACCAAAAGGAAATTGAATGAACCTTCCTATCGTATCGTTTTTTGTATCCGTTCCAGTTCCTGCTGGTATAACTTTACGTGCGTAGAATGAAGCTCTTTCAGTATCGTCAATCCATACTCGCGTAATGCAAAAGATGTGTTTCTTTGTTCTTGATTACCGCCATCGCAACTATCCATCCCTGATTCACAGAGAAGTCCTGACTCGCACAATGCGATTGCTTCGTCATTCGCGGAGTTTACACTGAGCACAGCGAATGTGCTCATTCCTCGCAATGACATTTTGGATGGTTACAGGCATTTCCTGAAACTGATACACTACCAATGAGTGAGAAGATTAACAAAAAACAATTATTTTTCTAATACAACGATACTGCTTTGTTGATGACCGGCGGTATGAACTGCAATCATATATTGACCGCTTGGCAGGGCGCTGCCGTCGAAGGCGCATGTATGCTGACCGAGTGACAGCTGCCCTTTGGCAAGCGTGGCAACTGTGCGCCCCATCATATCAAGAACAACCACGTTCGTGATGTTTGCGGCGTCAACGTCATCAGGGATTGTGAATGAGACTTGCTGACTATTGCTGAAGGGATTGGGAGATGTTGTCAATACTATGTCATTGGGTTGTTCCGGCGCAACAATATCTTTGCCACGCTGGACGAGCTCTTTCCCAAGACCGCCGCCGGTAGATGAAATATTAAAATAGGAACTACTTATAGCGAACGCATTTGTATCTGCAAGCGACCTGACTTTAATGCGAAAACCGGACCCGCTCAAACTTCCGGATACCGACCACGTGTAAGACGCCGCTGAGAAAGCAACCGAACTTGCAATGGACGTCCACGCTCCCGTTGAAGCATTCCAAAGCGATATGGAAACATTGCCGGATAGGACGGAAGAATCTCGCCACATGAAAAACGAGGTGTCCCATTGAATTGTCGTGTTTTCACCGGGTCGCACAAAATCTCCGCCGCGCGGAACAACCAAGCCGCCGCGAGCAGAACTCGCAATTAATAATGCCACGCAAAATAGGGCGCATTGAATGCTGAATTTTACAAATGTTTTCATTGTTGTTAATAGATAATAAAATATTCGCTAATGAACTTATCGCACCACTATAAACTGCTTATTCGCCACGCCGGCGCTTGACTGTAACCTCACGAAATACACGCCCGCCGGAATACCGGAACAATCGTATTGCATCGTATGCATGCCGCCGCCCATCATTTGATGCGCGTTCCAAACCTGCTGACCTAACATGTTGAACACACCAAGCGATACTTGCTGCGCCGACGGAAGCGTGAACGATATCGCCGTCTGCTGCTGAATGATATCCGGAGCAACCACTAATGTGAACGCGTTCGGAACGCCGCCGGCAGTTTCCCGCACCTCCGACGTTCGTTCGGCGTATCCCGTAACTGCAATCACCAGGGTGTCTTTGCCGCCCGATTGATAGATTACCAGCGCCGCCGCGCTTTCATCCACGCCGGGATGCGTCGGGCAAAACCGCACCAGCACGGTTTCCGTATCACCGGGTGCAAGCACTTTGAAAAGAATGCTATCAACGGAAAAATCGGCGGCGTATTCGCCGGTAAATATCATATTGTTCAATGTATCCGGGGAGGCGCTTGCGTTTATCAAAAGAATCGTGTCGAGCTTGCAGCCGCCGACAGCAACGGAATCGAAAGCGACCGGCGCGCCTGTCAGCGGACCCGGTATGTATAATTTCACCAGCCAGAAATCGGCGCTGCCGTGGTTCCCGCTCACGTCGTCATCGTTGGAATACGAAAAAGTCGCAAACGCAAGATTGCCGTCGCTGGTTTGATGAACCGTGGTGAATCCTTCAAGCTTCGTGCCGCCGAAGCATTTGCTCCAGAGGAGATTTCCGGCGGAATCTATATGCACGAGCCAAGCATCGCCCTCACCGTGGTTTCCACTCACGTCCCCGTCGTTTGAATATGTAAATCCGGAAAAGACATAACTTCCGTCGCTAAATTGGATGATGTCGGTAGAATAATCATCGCCGCTGCCGCCGTAGCATTTCTGCCACTGCAATGCGCCGGTGGAATCAATTTTCACGAGCCACGCATCATACCCACCGTGATTGAACGTTATGTCCCCGTCATCCGAGGTTGTTTCACCGGTAATGATATACCCGCCATCACGTGTTTGAAGAATTGTCTGTGTCTCATCTAAGCCGCTTCCCCCGAAATACCCTTCCCATTGGGTCCTTCCGGTAGAATCCATTTTCATGACGCGATAATGCTGACCGACACTATAGCGATAGGCAGTGTCCGAAACGGTATCCGATGTAAATGCCGAGATATATCCTCCGTCGCTTGTCTGTTGTGTTTGTATAACTGTTTGCATTTCAGCGTCGCCGCCGACGGGACCCATCCTTTTTTTCCACTCAATGCCGCCCGACGCGCTCAGTTTCACAATCCAGAAATTGCCGCTTGCCGTGCTGTCCGCCGTGCTGTCCGCCGTGCTGTCCGCCGTGCTGTCCGCAAAATCGCCGTCGTAGGACTCAGCTTCACCGGAAACAAGATACCCACCGTCCGTCGTTTGAATGATTGAAATTGGAGTGTCATCACCGCTTCCGCCAATGCATTCTTCCCATTGTATTGTTCCCGTGGAACCGAGTTTGACGATCCACCAATTATAGCTCCCGTGATTGCCGGTTACTTCACCGTCGGTGGAGGCGGCGTCGCACACCAGAATATACCCGCTGTCGGCTGTCTGTTGGATATCCTCTCCTATATCATACCCGCTTCCGCCATAGCATTGCTCCCATTGCAGGGCGCCGTTTGCATCTACTTTCACTACCCACACATCAGCCCCCCCATGATTGCCCGTAACGTCGCCGTCGTTGGAATAGGTGTACCCCGCCATGACGTATCCGCCATCAAGCGTCAATCGGGACGAGAACGTCCAGTCCTCGCCGCTGCCCCCAAAGCAATGCGACCATTGGATGGCATACGGGCATTGGGCGCTGCATACATACGCGCAGCATACCATTGCAATTGCGAACAAAAATGTTTTCAATCGTTTCGGCGTCATTAAATCAAGCGGGCAGCGGGTTAGTTTGGAAGAAACATCTCTCACCCTGTCATTGCGGAACTCCACGAAGCAATACACATCCGTAATGCTACCATGTGGCAGGTAGATTGCTTCGTTACTGCGTTCCTCGCAATGACAGTAAACCTGTTTTTTGCCAAAATGATACACTACCTACGTTTTACCATAAAGCGTTTAACAGAGTATATGTGACCATAACAGGATTGCCTAAGCTTAAGGAAGTAGTACTGAAATACGCAGTATTTGAGTTCCGCCACCAACCTCCTCCGTTAGGAGTAGTATTTGAACCGTTGGAACCCCAATTGTTCGCCATTGTGAACAACGGCGAGCTGTCGAGGGTATTGCCTTCGCCATACCCTATACATTGGTCTGAATATGGATGAAGGGTTGGATCATTACTCTTCAACTTCGCATCTGTCGTTACGATGTTATCCAGATATTGCCCTAATGTCCACCCTGTGATTGAACCGGTTGCTAATGCTTGTGCAGCGTTTAATTCCTCCTCCGCATATTGCATATATGGTGTTATCCACGTTAGCGGAGTGGTATAATTATAATCTGTCTGTATGAAATCAATGCCATACGTGATTGCCGTAGTCTGCACAAGCGGAGTTGAGGCAGGCGAACTATAGAAATGCATCATGCCGCCATTTGCATGATTCCCGCCTGCCGGTGCGCCGTATTGATAATATATATGCGGGGTTAGACTATATGCGTACGTTTGATTAGCGCTGTTCGCGCCGTTGTTGGAGGACCATTCGCCGGCATAATTCGGTGGCGACTGCAACCATGAACCCGGGACATATAACGACCAGGGCTTTTCGCCGTAGGTAGAGTTGTTATAGCCGGGTATCAGTTCCCCAAAATCCGGATCGAAACTGTTTACATACGTATAATACAAATGATTAGCTGCATTATTGATATCGTGCGTCATCGTTCCTATCAGACTCCACGTCGGAGCATTGCTTGGATTATTGTCATTGCTTGCCGTGTCTGCGTCCGGAATACGGATTTGATTAAACACGATGTTCGAATAGATACCATTTTGGAAGTCCTCTCTGCCGACAAGCGCATTGATATAAATATTGCTGCTGGGAATAGTATAACCACTCGACTCATAATCGAAGAGGAACATATCTATTCCGGGGTATACCGTTTGCGCGTTGAATACATAGGTATTCGCGTTTGGGTTAATCAAATTATCACCCGTGCTGCTCTTTACGCCCTTGGTCACGGTCGCCTGAAATGTTTCATATTTTACGGCGCCAATAGTTCCCGTGGGGGTTGACTGAACGAAGTCAGCCTGTATCGGGGGCGTGGCGGTAGGATCGTCGGCTTGGAAATTCCACACTGAGGTTGAACCGCTTTGATTTACAATGCCCATCCCAAATCTGTCCGCATCCGGGGTAAGCGAAGTATTGATAACAGAATTTGAAAGATTGGTGACATTATAGTTTAGTACTGCCGGATAAGGGGATTGCAGCGGCTGGCGGTCCATTGCGCGCTCAAAGGCTTGCACACCCGTAACCAGATAAATATTATTCTGATTTCCTGCCCCGTAAACGTCCTGCGCATAAATATTACCCGGAACGGTTGACAAATCCACCGGTTTATTGAATAAATAATATACGTCCGTTGTCGGCACTGTCGGCACCGGGGATTGCGCAAGCGGAGTAAGCGTGTTGTAGTTCGGAATGCTGTAATTATTGTCGTTCACTAAAACATCGTCGACAGTGCCATCATTGGCAAGAAAACCGCCATCATTAAAGGGCGACCCAGACAAAAGTTTTTTATACGTTTCATCACCCTGCTGCACCCCATACCACGTTATATACCCTGTACCATCATTTCGATTAAATCCAACGGCAAGGAGCAAAAAAGGTGCTTCAAACAGCGCCTGCACGTCCGTATTATGGGTCATATTCCACGTTGTCATAATGGAGGGAGTATGGTTGTAAGAAGTGCCGCATCCCGTAAGGGGTGTTTGGTTATCCCATGCGACGAACGTGTAGGGCGGATCAGGGGTGTTGAACTCTTGCACGGTGAGGGATGCCCCACATGCGATTTGATACACGTCAATCAAATCCGTTTGCCCGGAATTCGGATAATTATAATTCGTATAATGGTTGATTGGCATTAATTTATACTGTGGTCCACTGCACGAAAATAATACGTTTATTCCTACATTATTATATGGGAACTTCGTAGCATCGGCAATAATCGCATCCGTCCATAAGTAATAATATGCAGGAGCGAGATACACAATTGCCGTTTCATTGCAGGTGGTAACCATCCCCGATACTGAAACAGGGTACGTTTGGGCGGCAGTACAAGAATCATCGGGATAGTACGTCCACGTAGTCCCAAAAAGTATTTTTGAAATTCTCCAGCAGGGAAGGTATGCCGCCTTTACGGTTACACTGATTGTGGCGGAGAATGGGCTTGTATTGGTCGTTGTACACCACGACGAACCCGATGGCGTAACGGTGATAGTCACCATGTTTGTCGGTAATGTCGGCGGGGGGGAGAAACAGGTTGTCGGAATACTCGGAGTAGTCATATCCATCAGGGCAGTTACGCACATTGAATAGCACGGAGTAGGATTCGGCGGGTCAATCGGATATATAATAATATTTCTGTCCGGTCCACTGGACTGCGGCATAGGGACCTGAACAACTCCGTTCGAGATTCGCTCAACGCCAGCAGGCATGGGCGAAAGCTTGATTGAATCAATCAAGTATCCAGAATCGGGCGTCATCGCGATAGTGTAACTATCTTCCGAAGGACCGCTGACGATGAATTTCGTCGAGCTCACGGTATCTATATGATACGCGTCAATGGACGCCGTAAAATGCTCGAGCGAGTCGAATGTGACCGTATCGGCATTCAACAATTTATATATCGCGATCAGCGTGTCATTCTTTAAATTATTACATTGGTATGAAATATGCAGGGCTGATGCCGTATCGTTATTGAAGACAGTATCGGTGCCGCATTGCCAATGCGAGAATACATAATTATTTACGGTATCTATTGCGGAAACCGCGATAGTATCGCCCGCAGACGCATTATACGTTCCCGGGTCTGGAACAGTGTTGCATCCGATAGGCAGCACCATGCCGTATATATCCCCTTGGCTTGAAACTGTGACCGTAAAATTATTCATGATGTAAAATCCTTCAGCGCCGACGTCTTGCTGGACGCCGGTTATTCTATCGGAATGAACGTACATCGTATAGGCTGCTCCTGCGACAAACCCTGAAGAAAGCAAGGAATACACTGTCATGCTGTCCGGGCTAAGCCATACAGTCGCAGAAGACGTAACGGTATCATACGTATATAATTGCGTCCCAACGCTATCCGTATCGGAAGGTGTGACAACCTGCTGGATTATATCCATGATGGGTCCGCTTGTGGGAGAAGACGTAAACAAAGGATGCGTATATGTTGCGGAAAGCGTATCATTGCAATGGAGTATTCCGCCTTTTGTCAGAACCGATGTTCTGAGCAGCTGCGGTACGGGTTCTTCCGTGGTAAACGATACCGACGAAATCGCGATACCGGTCGTATCGCGCCCTCCGCCGGTCGTATCAACGATTTTTAGGCTGTCAACCGAAAACTCATACGCGGTTCCCAGATGAAGCACATCGTGATACGTCACAGTAATTGTCGAATCGTCAATTTTGTTTGCCGTATATGCAAAAGCACATGCATACCATAGGCTCTCCGGGACAGAGGCATATATCAGGCTTGTCGTGAGAACAAATGTCGGCTGGATGTATGGCGTAGAATCGCCGCCGATATGCTGAACACCCTTATACTGCCACACGATGCTCATGGAATCCACCGGCATGGTAAACCGCAGAGTTACCACCGGAGCAGTCGTAACGTCTGTCGTCCCATTGGCGGGCCATGCAACTCTCGTTTGGGAGAATGCGACGGCGTTTAAAATACAAACAAAAAATAAAGCACTGGCAGAATACCGCATTTTGATCTCTGAAATAATTGTGGAAAAAATTCAGAATCGCGGGCGCATTGTTGTTCCCCCTTATCGCAGAACGACTACAACAGCTCGTGGTTCCCAGTTGTAATTATACAATCATACCATATTGTTTCTCAATAAAACAAGGGGTAAAATTTCCCCCATCATGCAAGTCTTCCCTGTACAAATTTAATGCGGTATTATATGGGGTTCAAGGCACGTGGAAGATTGACGCGTTAATCTAATGTACAGGGACTTTCAGAGGTGGTGCTGATAAAAAGCCGCGTTAAGGCGGCGCAATGACTCTCTCGAATAGGTTTTCTTATTACGGCAACATTCCATAATCCCCTCTCAATTTCCCGGCTCTCCATTATTGGCGAACGTTATCGTTATCGAGGACGATTGCGCATCTTGTGCTGCGTAGATAACGTTGGCAAGCGGATTGAGCATCGCGACACATTCATCCATCGTGAGAATTGGCGGAAACGATGCATCGTCGGGAAGTATGACTGACGGAAGAGCGGCGTTGGCGGAGAATTTTATTTCCGGCGCGCCGGATTCGGTGCGGACGCTCACTTCCAATGCGGGTTCGCTCACCGCTTGCAACGCCTGCGTATAAAGCATTAATATCGAGCCGACAGGCTGCGAAACACTGCGCCATAATCCCCACACGAATGGATTTTCATCGGCAAAAGAGAATTTCTTGTTGACCTTGTGCTTAAAAAACCGGTTCGTCTCAAGAACGGACGACTCCAATTTTACCAGCGACGCCAAGGGGATTTCCACAAGGTCGCCCGACGCATCCTTGTTGCATTTCGCCACAAATTGATCGAGTATTTCCCGCATCGAATGTTCCGAACGATCGGCGATTGCCAAAAATTCGCCGAGAAGGCTGCACGATTCGCGCACCGCCATTGTTGCGGGGCTTTCGGGCATGGTCTCAACAGTTTTCGTCATGCGCTCGACCTCCTCGCGGATTAACGAGACAAATCCCAGCAGCGCCCCAAGCGGATTCCCAATATTATGAATGAATCCGGGCACCGCTTCCCCGATATACGCTTTGCGAATGAGTTCTTCGTGTGTCATGGATATTGAATATTGTGAAAAATACGTATTTTTCGGAGAATCATTATCGTGTACTACCGATTGGTAATGTATCAGCTTCAAAATTTCGACAAGAGAGCGTAGGACGTCATTGCGAGGAATGAGCACATTCGCTGCGCTCAGAATGACAGTTAAAATTCATTCAATACATTCACACATTTTATTATGCCATTAATATCCAGCATTTCCGGCGTTCGCGGTACGATTCCCGACAGCCTAACACCCGATGCGGTGAAACGATACACCGACGCTTTCTCACAATTGATAGGCGGGGGAAGCATCGTCGTCGGTCGCGATGGGCGCCCAAGCGGAAGAGAAATATCCGCGTGGGTTTGCGAGACTCTTTCTGAGCACGGGCACAATGTTGCGGAGATTGGGATTGTCCCAACCCCCACCGTACAAATGGAAATCGAGCGGCTTGGCGCCGCGGGCGGCATCGCAATCACAGCCTCCCACAACCCCGAACAATGGAACGGATTGAAATTCCTTGCCGGGAGCGGAATGTTTTTAAATCCCGATGAGAACAAACGCCTCAACGAACTCGCCGAAAAAATCGGCAACGGTAACGCTGCACCGAACTCCCGCACCGCGGGTACAATTACGCATTCGACGGACGCGGTTGCGCAGCATATCAAGAACATTCTGGCTATTCCGTTTCTCGATAAATCCGCAATCCGCAACCGCCGGTTCCGTATTGTCGCGGACGCGGTGAACGCCGCCGGCTCCGTTGCGGTGCCGATGCTGTTGGAACAACTCGGCTGCGAGGTTATTCCGCTTGCGTGCGACGGCTCGGGGATATTTCCCCACACGCCGGAGCCGCTGGCGCAGAATCTTTCCGATCTGTGCTCCGCCGTTCGTCTCCACAATGCCGATCTCGGAATCGCCGTTGACCCGGACGCGGACCGCTTGGTTTTGATTACCGAAAAGGGCGAGCCGTTCGGCGAGGAATACACTATCGTCCAATGCGTGAAAATTGTCCTTGCAAAAATATCCGCGCAAACATCAGCGAACAAAGTCGTTATCAATCTTTCCACTACGCGCGCGGTGGAGGATGTTGCCTCACAATACGGCGCGGAGACCATACGGACGCCCGTCGGCGAAATAAACGTTGCGCTGAAGATGAAACAAGTCGGGGCGGTCATCGGCGGTGAAGGCTCCGGAGGCGTGATTCTCAGTAATATCCACTACGGCAGGGATTCGCTCGTCGGGTGCGCCCTCACGCTGCAGCATCTTGCGGATTTTAATGGCACGGCGTCAGCCCTGCGCGCTACGCTGCCGGACTATTCCATGGTCAAGCGGAAAATCACGCTGCAATCCATTCAACAAGCCGCGCTATTGCTCGGGCGCGTTGCGCAGCGGTATTCACACCTGCCCCAACGCACCGACGACGGCGTGCGCGCGGACTTCCCGAACGGCGACTGGGTTCACGTCCGCTCTTCTAACACCGAACCAATCATACGGTTCATTGCGGAATCGAAAACGCACGACGGCGCTGTCCGTCTTGCGGATGAGCTTGAAGAAACGCTTGCTGGCGGGATGGTGCACTAACGGGCTTAGACCCTGTCATTGCGGGGAGTACTTCGCTTCGCTCTGCACAGGCTCTGCGACGCGGCAATCTCCCACGGTAGAAACATGCGGAAGCATCCTCTTTCCAACAGTATTGCTTAGGAGATTGCTTCGTCGTTCAAATGGCGAATCGCCGCCTGCAACTCGGCGCTGTGCGACCGCACGTTTACTTTGGGAAATACGTTTTTAACCATCCCATCCTTGCCAATCAGGTAGGTAACGCGCTCGGGCCAGTTCCCGCGGATTTCTACGCCATACGCGGTACAAATGGCTTTGTCCGTATCAGCAAGCAAGGGAAAGTTAAGGTTAAATTTCTCGGTAAAGCGCCTATGCGAGTCAACGTTATCCAGGCTAACGCCAAGCACGACGGTATCCGCATTTGTGAAATGCGCGATGTCGTCGCGGAACGAACACGCTTCAACCGTGCAGCCGGGTGTGTCGTCTTCGGGATAGAAATAGAGCACGACATTTTTCTTGTCGCGAAAATCCGCCAGCGAAATCGTTTCGCCGGTTGTCGCCTTCGCCGTGAATTCCGGCGCCACCGCACCCACATTTAATAAGGACATGATTTTGAATGTAATTGTTGAACGTATCGGAAAAATTTATGCAAAATTACGTTTTTCGCGGGATATTCAACAGAGCCTGTGCAAAGCGAAGCGAAGTACTCCCCGCAATGACATTCTCCAAACTGATACACTGCCAAATTGGCTCTACATTTTTTTACTTCACCATAATCAATTGACATCCAAGCAGTCCTCTTTTGGCTTCCCGCTGCCGAGCATTCTCGTTCTTTTTTCATCCTTTTGCCCGATTGTTTCGCGTATCCGCGTGCGGTAATTTTCCACCTTCTTTATTACCCTCTATTCACAAAACTTCTTCGGAATGCGAACAATTATATTCATTCTTATTGGCATCCTGACGCTCAGCATTAAATTACAGGCTCAAACGCTTGACATTGCCGTTGACATGCAAGCGCAGCTCAACGTACGCACTGACATCGAACAAGCCATGTGGGTGTGGAACACTCTCAATATTGTGTATGACGTTGACAATGAAAAAGAGAAGTTTTTTCTTTTTTGCCACAATCATCCGGGTTTCCGCGATATTGCCACATCGTCGTTCTCGCAGCGCCCCATAAACCGACTTTTTTTTGATGCTAACGGTTTTCTCCTCGGAGGCTCTGAGGAATGGCGCTCCTTGCGTTCGTTTCTTCGCGAAGCGCATGAACAAGGAATAATGGTTGATTATTTGGACGGCGACGTGGCGTGGATAACACAAGGGAACAAAGAACCAATTCGTATCATGGACAGCCTTGTAAAATTTAATGCGACCGGCGATTCGATCGAGCGATTCGACGGCTTCCAATTTGACGTGGAGCCTTACCTTCTACCCGGCTGGGGAACGGACGCGTTATGGGAGCAATATTTTGGGTTCATGTCCGAAATCCACAATTTCGTCGAAAATCACCCCGTAAAAATACGTTTCGGCTGCACCATTCCGCGTTGGTATTATGCAACTATCGGCGGGGAGCATCTTAAACAAATTTATCGCTTGGTGGACTATACCGCCATCATGGACTATGTGAACGACGAGCCTCGACTGATACTCGACCCCACCGAGGAAATCGCGCTGGCGGATTCGATGAAAGTCCGCGTATATATCGGCATAGAAACGGGAAAAAATTTCCTGCCAACCCTCTCCTTTCATGATAAGGGGTGGCTGGCGCTGCAGCACGCCGTCAATACGTTAAACTCGCATTTCCTTTTTTACAAGAATTACGCCGGCGTCTCTATTCATTATAATTCCGCGTACGAAGCGCTTATGCGGACAAACCGCTCGATTGACGTAGTAGCCCAATGGACGGAAACACACAAGCTCGACAGCACCGCATTTCTGCCGGTAGATATGAACCTTGTAATCGTTCACGACCCAATGACGGATATGAAGATTCTCGCCCGCACTGTCCGCCGCGCACAAACCAACGGGGGCGATTACGAACAGCGAATCGTGCTCTCCACCGTGGAGCTTGTGGATAAAGGTCCGGTGTATAATCTCTTTTACGCGTTGGATACGCTCCACCGCCACATCGCGCTTGGCGACGAACATTTTTACAAATATCCGGGAATGAATACAACGGATTTATTGGAATATCTTTCGGATGAGACGCAAACACGCATCAGCGTGGACGCGCAGGCGGGATTCGACGGTTTTGTCGTGGATATGAAAAGCGTCATGGCTATCGAACGGACGCTGAGCGTTCCCAACGCGGAGAATACTGTTGTTGATCTTTTGGAACAGGCAAAAGCGCAATATGTTTTGCACTCGCCATTATTCAGCGCCATGCTTGTGGTGCGGGTTGAGGACGGCTTTCTCCAAAGATTGGACAAGCTTCACTATCAGGAATTCATGACGCTTGTCAACGGAGTGATTCTGGACGTGGATAACGTGGATATTGCCCAATATATTAAATACGGCGTGAAAGTATTGTCAACGGGGCATACCGACGCTGCGCATGACCGCATCGTTCTGCTTGATTATATCGCTTCATTTAGACCATTATAAAGATGCGGTACGCGTATAAGTGGTGAATCCGTTCAAACGTCCGGTTCATCATTTTCTATTTCGTCATACCAGAAATATTTGCCGTATAGACGCCGCTATCCGTTCCCGCGAAGATTTCCGATTCGTCCGTTGCAAAGACATAAACTGTGGTAACCGGCAATCCGTTGTTCGCCGTTTTCCACGACGCCCCGATGGTGGTTGAGCAATACACACCCCTATCCGTTCCCGCAAAAATTGTTTTCCCAATCACTGAAAATGTAAGCGCCGAAGTATTTGGCAAACCATAATTCAAAAGCGTCCAATTGCCGCCATTATCCGAGGACGTATAGAGCATTCCGCCGTCATAGGTGCCGGCAAAGATTGACGAACCGCTCACTGCAAACGCATGCATGATTGCGTAATCAGGCATCCCGCCATTCGCCTGCGTCCACTCGCTCCCATTGTTTGTCGAGCGATACACCCCGCCGTTTCGCGTAGCGACAAAGAGCGAGGCGCCGCACACAGTAAACGCGGAAAATGGCGTGCTTATGTATTCACCGTTTACCTGCGGCAGCCCGATGTTCACCTGCCCCCATTCAGCGCCGTAATCCGTCGAACGAAAGATACCGTATCCCTGCCGCGCAAAAACGGCGGTTCCGTTCGTCGCAAAATCGTACACGTACATGTTTATTTTCCCGACGTGCCTCCACGAATCCCCGTTATTGGTAGAACAATACAAGCCGTCGCCATCCGTACCGGCAAGCACCGAATTCCCGCTCACGGTCAACGCCAGCACGTTCGTAACGGGTAAGCCCTTGTTCATTTGTTGCCATGTATCGCCGTTGTTCAGCGAGCGATATACCCCTCCACCCTTCGTCCCAGCAAAGAGGGCGGTTCCATCCATCACGAGCGACAGCACATTTTTTTTGGGTAAACCGTAATCTGCCTGCGTCCATGTTTCCCCTTTGTTTTCCGAGCGGTAAACCCCTTCGCCTTCGGTTCCCGAATATACTTTTCCCCCGCAAACGGCAATCGCTTTCACGATGGATGAGTTTGGAAGCGATTTGTTTATCCATACGTCCCCGTTATTTGTCGAGCAATATACGCCGCCGCTATCCGTTCCCGCAAAGACGGTCGTGCCATACACGGCAATAGCGTCCACGTCCGTAATGAGAAGTCCGTTGTTTTTCCGGCTCCATGAATCGCCGCTATTCGTTGATACATATACACCGTAATCCGTCCCCGCAAAAATCATATTCCCGCTTACCACGAGCGAAAAGATATCCGCGCTTTGCAGTCCGTTATTGCATTGCACCCACGCCTGTCCGTTGTTCGTCGAGCGAAACACCCCGCCTTTTCCATAAGCAATCTGATGCGTACCGGCAAAAATCGTATTTCCACTGACGGCAAGGGCATATATGTACGGTAGTCCGCTTACGTAGTGGCTCCATGATCCCCCCCCATCCGTCGAGCAATACATCCCGTCCGCTCTTGTACCGGCGAAAATAGACGTCCCGCTCATCGCAAGGGCATACACGTCCTTATAGTCCGTCCATCCATTGTTCGATTGTTCCCACGAATCGCCGTTATCATTCGAGCGGTACACGCCGCTGTCCGTACCGGCGAAGATAGTCGCACCGCACACAATGAATGCATTCACCCAAATTTCTTCCGGCAGTCCGTTGTTCACGTTCGTCCACACGTCACCGCCATCGGTCGAGCGGAACACGCCCGTACCCTTCGTTCCGACGAAAATTGCCGAGCCGCGCACTGCAAAACATTTTGCAAAACCGCCGTATGGTCCGCCTGTTTGCCGCCATTGCAATTCCTGCGATGCGCCGGAACGCGGGGTAACAGCCACCCACACAAGCATCCCCAAAATCACCCTTTGAAAAACGAGTAAGAAAAGTTTCTTCATAGATAAATACCATAAATTGAATCATGCAAATTATATCCGTTCAGGCGGGGAAACTATCCGGCAAAAGGATGAAAAAAGGATGAATAATACGCCGAAGATGAATAGATTTGTCGAAATTGATAAAAAATGGTATTTTTGGTTACTTCTTTGCGCCGTCTTGTGCGTTAGCATACTAACGCGCTGTCCTATATATTGATACATTTGCAACAAAATTGCACGGGCATCCATTCGCACGAATTCCGTGAACCGGCAAACTGCATTGTATAAAATAATCTCTTTATTTGGATTGGCATTATGGATAAAATTCGCATAGTCGTTATCGAAGATAACCGCCTTTTGCGCGAGGGCATTACGGCGACGTTCGCAGAACAACCTGATTTTATAGTCGTTGCCGCGTTCGGCGACGGCGATAAGATCATTCAGAAAATCCACGACGCCAAGCCCCACCTCCTCTTGCTCGATATCGGCTTGCGAAATCAAAACAGCCTTAAGCTTGTAAAGACCGTTACGAAAGAATTACCGGCGGTTAAGATTATTGCGATGGATCTCGTGCCGGTTCAGGAGGATATATACGAGTTTGTCCAAGCGGGCGTCTCGGGGTTTATCCTTAAAGATTCATCAATCAGCAACGTCATCAAGACCATGCGCTCTGTTGCAGAGGGCACCAATGTGCTCCCCTCATTTTTGACGGAATCGCTGTTTTCCCAAATCGTTACACAGGCAATCATACGTGCCGAGAAATTGGAAGAGGTCGAAGACGCCGTCGTATTTTCAAAACGCGAGCGGAACATTATCATGCTGATTGCGGAGGGCTTGGCAAACAAGGAAATCGGCGAACGGCTCAACATCTCCACCTACACGGTAAAAAGCCACGTCCATAACATCATGGAAAAACTTGCAATCCGCAGCCGTCTCCAAATTGCCAATTTCGCGCATACCAACAAAGATTTCAAAGAAATTGTGAATAGTGTTTCCCTTATTGTCCAAGATAATGAAGAAAACCTATAAGCACTAAAAACCAATAGAAAGCCTGCCGTATTTCGCTCCCCCCCGCTTTCGCACCACACCATGCTTCGCTCCGAACAACATGTTCGAGTGTATTCATATAACTTCACCCTATCATTGTAAGGAGTCTGCTGCTCCTCGCAATGACACGTTTGAGTGTATTCATAAAACTCCACTTTGTCATTCAGAGGGAGCGAAGCGACCGAGGAATCCATGTGCAAGCATTAATCAGTCTATGGATTCTTCGCTTCGCTCTGAATGACATGCTCGAGCGTATTCATATAACGTCACCCACGGTCATTGCGAGGAGTAAGCTGAAAGCGAATAACAAAGCAATCCTTTCTGCATTCCTCGAAACTTCAATTTCTTTTATAACTCTCCCTCCGCTCGGCATCACCATGCCCTAAATTATAAGTCGTTGGGTGTAGTCCCTTTTTCATCCCTCTGCCTGATAGTTCCCCCCCTCTGCTTCCTCTAACTTTCCGTATTCTAAAAGGGAATAATGGCGATAACAAGCCACGATTAGCATAATACCCTTACTTAAACACAATTATGAAAGAATTATTACAATGAAGTTTTATACATCAAGCCGTTTCGGGCGTTCTGCGCGAATATTCTGCGCATTCCTGATGGCGGCTTTCATGGTCCCTGTTATCGCGTTTTCGCAATCGCCGGCGACAGTAAACCTCAACTCGGCGGGAAATTTTGAAATTCTTGCTGCACAAACAATTACCAGCACCGGCGGAGGAACGATAGACGGAAATATTGGCATAGACCCGGGCTCATCAATCACAGGTTTTCCCCCCGGATTCGTCAATGGATCTACAGACGGACCCGGTCCCGTTACCGCGCAAGCGCAAACAGACCTTACAACGGCGTATAATGATGCGATGGGGCGAACGACGAACGCAATCACCGTCGCAGGGAATATCGGCGGGCAAACACTTGTCCCCGGGTTGTATAAGTCAACGTCCTCGCTTGCAATATCATCCGGGAATCTCACACTCGACGGACAAGGCAATGAAAATGCCGTATGGATCTTCCAAATTGCATCCACGCTGACGACAACGTCCGGTCTTAATGTTATCCTTGCAAACGGCGCAAATCCCAAAAATATCTTTTGGGCTGTCGGCTCGTCTGCCACTTTGGGTACGAATACGATTTTTTATGGGAACATTCTGGCGCACATTTCAATCACGATGAATTCCACAGTGCAAATGGTGGGAAGATCGCTGGCAAGCACCGGCTCGGTAACCGCCAACGGCACCGGCGCATCGAATCCCGATTCCGTCGCCGCTTTCAATATTCCAACGTTCTCCACAAATTCACGCAACATTAAGATTACCTCGATACCCGTTGATTCAAGCTCATGGACGCTGATAACCATCTACGACACGGGCTCTGCAACTTTAAACATCTCGGCGGCGACAAGCAGCAACATTGTTTTTTCATCGAAACTTTCGGGAACATCGGTTATGCCGGGCGACTCAATCGTTGATTCGATTAAGTTTGTTCCGACGGCGATGGGAGCGGATTCAGGGAAGTTAATTTTCACAAGCAATGCGGCAAGCACGCCGGACACGGTTTTGGTTAGCAGCAAGGGGCTGGCGGCATTCTTCAGCACAAATTCCGACAGCGTGAAAACCGGCAGGGTGCACATTGATTCTACATCGTGGACTCTTATAACCCTTAGGAATACGGGCAACGATACGCTCCGCATGGGTGCAATCACGAGTACAAACCCGCTTTTCTCCTCGCATCTCTCGTCCTTGATTATAGCACCGGGTGATTCGACGACCGATTCCATAAAATTTAATCCGACTCTCATCGGCGCGGATTCTGGTTATCTGATTTTCGCAAGCAATTCGTTAAACGCGCCGGACTCAATTAGGGTGAAAGGAATCGGCACAGAGGCGATACTTAGCACAACTTCACGGATTGTGAATGCCGGCTCAACCCACGTTGATTCCGTTTCATGGACGCTCATAACAATCTCCAACACCGGAAATGACACGTTGCGTTTCACAGGAACCACAAGCACAAATCCTTTCTTTTCTTCGCATTTATCGGGAATGACGATCGCGCCGGGCAATACGATTACCGACTCGATACGATTTAATCCCACAACGATGGGAAATGACGCGGGACAGCTGATCCTTACGGGAAATTCGATAACCTCCCCGGATACAATTGCGGTTAGCGGCATTGGCATCGAGGCGATTTTCAGCGCGGCATCGCATACAGTGAACGTTGGCGCAACGCATGTAAACACGACTTCGTGGACACTTGTTACGCTTACGAACACCGGCAACGACACCCTGCGTTTTACGAGGGCAACGAGTACGAACCCCGTGTTCGCCTCGCATCTTGCAGGATTATTCATTGCACCCGGCGCTTCCATCGTTGATTCGATTAAGTTTCTGCCGACTGCAATGGGAACGGATTCGGGCAATTTAATTTTCACGAGCAATGCGGTTTCATCGCCCGATACAATCTCCGTAACCGGCATTGGCAAAGAAGCGATTCTTGCAATCAATTCGCGCACCGTGAACTGCGGAACGACACTGGTCGGTACGCCGATCTCGACACTCGTAACGCTTTATAACGCGGGGAACGATACCCTGCGCTTCACGGCTGCAACAAGCTCCAATCCGGAATTTACGTCGCAGCTCTCCGTCTCCCAGATCGCACCGGGAGCCTCGATCGTTGATTTGATCGTGTTCCTCCCCACGTCGCCGGGAATGGATTCGGCGCAATTGATATTCTTAAGCAACGCACCCTCTTCACCCGATATTATTGTTGCAAGCGGAATCGGCGTCGCATTGGCAAGAGCGGCAATCCTTGATATCTCTTCGCGGGTCGTGAATTGCGGAACGACGCCGGCTGGCACGCCGACGTGGACGCTCGTAACGCTCTTCAACACCGGCAACGATACGCTGCGTTTTACATCGGTGGCGAGCACAAACGCCATCTTTTCCTCGCATCTCTCGGGCACGGTAATTCCTCCCGGAACGTCAATCATTGACTCCATCAAGTTTCTTCCACCAAATGCGGGAAGCGACGCGGGAGTATTGACATTCACCGGCAATGCCGTTAACTCGCCGGATTCGATTACCGTGTATGGTATCGGCTTGAACAGCCTGACGAAAACGGCAATATTCGCCGCCTCCGCGCGCGACGTGGATTGCGGAATTACAAACGTCGGGGCGCATACGTGGACGCTTGTAACCATTTCCAATCCGGGAGCGGATACGCTGTTTATTTCGGCGTCAACAAGCACCAATCCCGTCTTTGCGTCCAGTTTGTCACAAACGGCAATTGCGCCGGGAGCGGAAATCATTGATTTGATCGTCTTCCAGCCGACTGACGTCGGAGAGGCTGCAGGCTATTTGATCTTTACAAGCAACTCAATAACCTCCCCCGACTCGATAGGCGTGTACGGCAACGGAACCCCTTCAACTTCGGCAGTGGTTGAGGGCGCCCCTCTTGCTTCATATACTCTCGGAACAATTTATCCGAATCCGGTTTCCAGTTCGGCGCAATTGCAAATTCAGCTGCAAACGGACGAACGGATGTACCAAGCCGGGTTATACGACGTGCTGGGACATGAATTGGAGGATTGGACGTCGCGTTTCTCGCCCAATCAATCGCTTAGTATCAATGTGGGCGCATATCCAAGCGGCATGTATTACGTCCGCCTGCTCACGTCGGCGCGCATGCAAGTATTGCCTGTTGTGATTGCCCGCTAAAATACCGGCACATTATGAAAGAGTGCCCGTTAAACGGATGCGTTTAAACGCTATTCGGGGTAACGAAAGCGGTTGGATTTTTGTTTTTTACTCCAACGCATTTCAGTGGCGGGCACTCTCGCATAGTGCACAGGAACACAGAAGTACTCAAAAAAACTATTTTCATTATAATTATTCTAAGGTGC
>Ga0206853_1033_pt1 | contig 22329 bp, 26 predicted proteins | sample Alteio_BWOrgCont_52_FD_152859 | JGI IMG/M metagenome (GOLD analysis project Ga0206853, IMG submission 152859) | Enriched cells from forest soil in Barre Woods Harvard Forest LTER site, Petersham, Massachusetts, United States -... | ecosystem: Environmental > Terrestrial > Soil > Temperate forest >... | reverse complement strand
CGCAAGGTGCTGCCGGGCTTTCGTTTAACGCTCGGCTTCACTCTTTTTTACCTGGGACTCATCGTCTTGATTCCCCTGGCGGCTACGTTCGTCAAGACCAGCACTTTGACGTGGACGCAATTCTGGCAAATCGTCACCGCTCCAGTCACGCTGGCTGCATTTAAGCTCAGTTTTGGCGCGTCATTTCTTGCCGCGCTGATTAATTCCATTTTCGGCGTGCTCGTCGCATGGGTCCTGGTGCGCTACAAATTCTGGGGCAAACAGATCATGGATGCGCTGGTGGATTTACCTCTGGCACTACCCACCGCCGTGGCTGGCATCACCCTGGCAACGCTCTACGCACAAAACGGCTGGATTGGGCGCTGGCTCGTGCCATTTGGAATCAAAGTTTCCTATACCCAACTCGGCGTGCTGGTTGCGTTGACCTTCATCGGGCTGCCCTTTGTTGTCCGCACCGTGCAACCCGTGTTGGAAGACTTTGATCCCGAAGTAGAAGAGGCCGCGGCCAGCCTGGGCGCCAACCGGTTAAAAACTTTTTTTCGCGTCATTTTGCCGCTGATTTTTCCGGCGATGCTCACGGGCTTTGCCCTCTCCTTTGCGCGCGCACTTGGCGAATACGGGTCGGTTATCTTTATCTCGAGTAATATTCCTTTCAAAACGCAGATAGTGCCTGTGCTCATCATGAGCAAACTCGAACAATTTAATTACGCCGGGGCGACAGCACTGGCCGTTGTCATGCTCGCAGTATCCTTTTTGCTCCTTTTGATCATCAACTGGCTGCAATGGTGGAGCACGCGTCGCTACGAACAGACCTGAAAATGAAATCTGAACTGGCCTCACATCCCGCTGCTTCCCGCATTGTTCGCCACCGGCCAACCACTGAGCCGGCTGTGGTGCGCTGGATCTTGATTACCTGCGCGGTTTTATTCGTGGGCTTGTTTTTATTTATCCCCCTCGTGGCGGTTTTCGTCCAGGCATTCTCGAAGGGCGCAGCCTACTATTTCCACACACTGGCCAGCCCGAACTCTCTAAATGCCATTAAGCTCACATGCATTGCCGCAGGTATTTCTGTCCCGCTCAATTGCATTTTCGGCCTGGCGGCGGCATGGGCGATTGCCAAGTTTGATTTCTTCGGCAAGAACATCCTCACCACGCTGATTGATTTGCCGTTTTGCGTTTCGCCAGTGATTGCCGGTTTCATTTACGTGCTGGTTTTTGGCGCGCAAGGATGGTTTGGTCCCTGGCTCTTGAGCCATAATATCAAAATTATTTTTGCTGTTCCGGGAATTGTTCTGGCGACGATGTTTGTGACCTTTCCCTTTGTGGCGCGCGAATTGATTCCGCTCATGCAGTCGCAAGGGCGTACGCATGAGGAAGCGGCCCGCACGCTCGGGGCGCGTGGCTGGCAAACGTTTTGGCGCGTGACCCTGCCTAATATCAAATGGGGGCTGCTTTATGGCGTGATTTTGTGCAACGCGCGGGCTATGGGAGAATTCGGCGCGGTTACGGTGGTAAGCGGTCATATCCGTGGGGTGACGGAGACCATGCCGCTCCACATCCAGGCGCTTTATGATGACTATGACCAAACCGGGGCATTTGCGGTGGCCTCGCTGCTGACATTCCTGGCGCTGGTCACTATCGCGTTAAAAGCATGGGTTGAGCATAAAGGTACAATTGTGGACGATAAGGAAACATCTGCATGAGCGTAGAAGTCCGAAATATCACTAAAAAATTTGGGGGCAACTTCTCCGCACTCGACAATGTAAGTCTCAAGGTCGAGTCCGGTGAACTCATCGCTTTGCTGGGCCCGTCGGGCTCAGGCAAAACGACATTGCTGCGCATTATTGGCGGGCTCGAATTTCCTGACAATCCTGATGCCCAAATCCTCTATTATGGTGAGGATGTGACTGGAAAACCGGCACATAAGCGCCATGCCGGGTTTGCCTTCCAGCATTATGCCCTCTTCCGGCACATGACCGTTTTTGAAAATGTGGCGTTTGGCCTGCGCGTCCGCCCATTTTGGAGACGTCCGAAGGAATCTGAAATTCGTGAACGCGTGGGGAATCTTTTAAAGCTCGTCCAGCTTGAATCTTTTGGAAAACGTTTCCCTTCGCAGCTTTCCGGCGGGCAGCGCCAGCGTGTTGCCCTCGCCCGGGCGTTAGCGGTTGAGCCTAAAGTCCTGTTGCTGGATGAACCATTTGGCGCGCTTGATGCCAAAGTGCGCAAAGAACTACGCCACTGGCTCCGCAAATTACATGAGGAAATCCACGTGACAACACTTTTCGTCACGCACGACCAGGAAGAAGCACTGGAAGTGGCCGGGCGCGTGGCCATCCTGCGCGAGGGAAAAATTGAGCAGATTGGAACGCCCGAAGAAATCTACGACCATCCGGCGACTCCGTTCGTTTACGACTTCCTGGGCAACGTGAATTTGTTTAAAGGCCACGTGCGTGATGGGTCTGTGCAGATTGGTGAAACCAAATTTTCTGCGCCCGAAATTGAAGGTGAGGGTGATTCCACAGCCATGGCGTTTGTACGCCCGCATGATATTAGCGTTACGCGAAATCCGCTTGATCCCGGGGCATTGGCTGCGAACGTAATACGCTTTAGTATTGTGGGACCGGTAGCGCGGTTGGAACTCCAGCGATTGGATAGTGGCGAGGTTTTTACTGCGCAATTGAGCAAAGAAAAGTTCCATGAATTGGAGCCAAAACCCGGTGAATGTGTCTATGTAGAGCTGCAAAAGGTGAAGTTCTTCCCCGACGATTATTCAATTTAATGCTCAGCGGAAATTTAAATTCAAACAACCGCTTTACACAAATTTAGAACGGCGTTAAAGTCGCTTTATGGCTGCTGAATACGACGCAACTGAGTTTATTGATACCGACTTTCAGGCGCACAAGCTGCCCACAACGGGGGGCGATGGGCTGCGCGCCCCTTCACGCGAGGAAGTAGACCGCAAAGTAGTGGAAGCGCAGCAAAAGCTGGCCGAACTGAAGCGCGCTCAGGAAGAACTGGAACGGGAACGTTCCATGCTCGAAGAACTGCGCCGCCGCCAGCTCGAATTTCAAAATGGCCGGCAGGAAATCATCCATAATTTGACCCGCGGACTTGGTTTGCTGGAAGAAGCGGAATTCAACGCCCGGCGCGAAACCGAGCAGATGAATAAGACCATCACGGATTTTCGTGAGGCTCTTTCTAAAATTGAGATTATCCGCGAAGATTCCTGGACGAAGGAGAATTTTAACGTCGAACTGACACGCGCATTGACGGCGGTTGAAAATGCGCGCATGGAATGGAACTCCGCGAGGTTGAAAATTTCCGCTCTGAGTGGAGAAAGCGCCAAAAAGGCTGAGCCTGAAAAAACTCCCGCCCCCTCCCCTATGCCGTTTGCGAACCTGAGCTTCGGGCAACTTTGCAAGTTCGGCCTGGCGATGACCTGGCCGTTTCTTATTGTAGGGCTTGGCGTCATGGGATTACTGATCGCCCTGCTGTTGCGCCGCTAACACGTTATGGCGGCGGCGAAAAAAAAGGCAAAGAAATTCGGGCAAGGCGATCCTATTTCCGATCGCGAACGCGCTCTGAACGAACAAATATCCTCGCTCGAAGCCGAAATCAAAAAGCTCGATACCCAGATTCAACGCGCCCCGACACCGAAACTTCGCTCGACGGCGATTCCTCATGGCACAACGGTGTCCCGCAAAGCCGAACCACCACCACAAAAACCTATTGCAAGCGAACCGGTGTTCGAGGAAATCAAACCCCTCAAACCACGCACCGAAGTGGAAACGTCAGATCGTTTTAATGAACTGGGTGTTCGGAAATACGATTTGCCTGCGCTGTTGCAAAAAGTTCGCGACCAATTCAAACGGCCCACCACCAGTAATCCGCGCCTGGTGAATTATCTCGCCGCCGGTGGTGTCCATGGTTTGCGCCCGTTGCGATACGAAAAACGGGTGGCGCGCAACCGCTTTATCGCGTTGTCAGTTATATTGTTTATTATTTTAATAGGGACGCTGCTCGCGCTCCTTCGCCTACGATGAAAACACCAATGGTTGAATTACCTATCTCCACAAGCCTCGGGACGTTTCTTGCGCACTATTCAGAAAAAGGATTGGTGGCACTAAATCTTCCCCATAAACAAGCAAGCTCATCCGTTGCGAAGTCGAAAAATGATGCTTCCAAAACAATTCTGGAATGGCATCGGATGACCGAGGCCGCATTGCAGAAATTTACTGACGGCAAGGGCCTCTCGAAACTTCCGCCATTGGATTTGATGGGGACAGAATTTCAAAAGAGAGTCTGGCGGGAGATGTTAAAAATTCCCCTTGGCAAAACCAAAAGCTATGGCGACGTCGCCAAAGCCATCGGCAAACCAAAAGCGGTTCGCGCTGTGGGTGGAGCTTGTGGTGCCAATTCAATTCCTGTCCTGATTCCCTGCCATCGCGTGCTCGCTGCCAACAATCAGATCGGCGGCTTTGGAAGCGGCTTAGGCTGGAAATGCAAGTTGCTCGAATTGGAAGGAGTGGATCTGGGCGTTAAACCACAACACCGCTCTTTGGGGAAACATGTAGTGCATAGCGGCCGGCGCTAGAACGCAATTTTAATTTTGCTCCAAAGGCTTGCGAGAGATTTTTTGTGGTCAAAGTTTTGGACTTTTCCCCTAAGGCAAGTACTTTGCCTCCTCTTAAAATGAGTGCCCGTGAAAAGACCGGCATGATTTCTTCCACGTGATGAGTCACAAAGACAAGGGTAGGCGCGCTCCTGCTTTTGCCAAGACGTTGCAGGAACTGGAGAAAATGCTCGCGCGCTGCCGGGTCCAGCCCGGCGCAAGGCTCATCTAAAATCAATACACGCGGGCTGCTCATCAGCGCACGGCCAATTAACACGCGCTGGCGCTCTCCCTGTGATAACACCCGCCATTGACGTTCCGCCAAATGGATGCACTCAATCTGCCGAAGAATTTTCATCGCACGGCTTTTGTCCGTGCGTGAAAGCCGTCCCCAAAAATCGATCATGGCAAACTTTCCGCTGACAATAGTTTCCAAGGCCGGCTCATCATCCGCCATCATTTGCCGCACGGAGGAACTAACGATGCCGATTTGCTTCCGCAGTTCGCGCCAATCGGTTTTGCCATACGTTTTTCCCAGCAAAACAATTTCACCAGACGTTGGCATCAGATAGCCCGTCAACGCGCTTAGGAGTGAGGTCTTGCCCGACCCGTTTGCGCCCAGGATGGCCCAGTGCTGCCCCTGTTCCACGCGCCAGCTCACGTCATCCAGGATAGCCACACCATCACGCTGGATTTTCAGATCAGAAATTTCGAGGACCGCTTTCATTTAAGCCTCAAATTTTGCCGCAAAGAGGAACAAAAGACAGAAATTTTGCTCTCATTAAGAGCACTATTTACGTGCTGGTCTTTTGGGAAAATCTTGTTTATGAATTACCGTCTATGAAACATTTACTTTGTTCCATTCTCGTTTTATTGGGCGCTATGAAAATGCAGGGTGCGATTCATACTGAAACGGTGGATTACAAGCAGGGCGACACCACACTCGAAGGTTTTATTGCCTACGACGATTCCATTTCCGGCAAGCGCCCAGGCGTCCTCATCGTTCATCAGTGGCAGGGGTTGACGGATTATGAAAAAATGCGCGCCAAGATGCTCGCACAAATGGGCTATGTTGCCTTTTGCGCGGATATTTATGGCAAAGGCAACCTGCCGAAAAATTTACAGGAAGCCGGCCAACTCGCCGGAAAATATAAGGGCGACCGCCAATTGTTGCGCGAACGCGTCAATGCTGGTTTGGATGCGTTGAAACAAAATGATCTGGTAGATTCGAGCCGTGTAGCAGCAATTGGCTATTGTTTCGGCGGAACGACGGTCCTGGAACTGGCGCGAAGTGGCGCACAATTAAATGGAGTTGTCAGTTTTCACGGCGGCCTGGATTCGCCGACACCAGAGGATGGCAAGAACATCAAGTGCAAGGTGCTCGTGCTCGCCGGAGCGGATGATCCGTTCCAAAAACCAGATGACCTGAATGCCTTTGAGCGGGAAATGAAGGACAATAAGGTGAACTGGGCGATTGTTTTCTATGGCGGTGCGGTCCATGCCTTCACTCAGCCCAATGTTGGAAATCTTCATTTGGATGGGGCCAAGTATAATGAACAGGCCGACAAACGTTCCTGGCAGGCCATGAAAGATTTCTTCGCGGAAATCTTTTAAGACGGCAGGATTTTAAACGCCTCTGGTGCGAAAATTTCTTTCGTATCAGTGGCGTTTTTTCATTAAAATCCTTCTATGCGCATCACTGGAGGCAACGCCGCCCGGCGAATTCTCAAAGTTCCGAAAGGACTGGACGTCCGTCCAACGCCGGATTTGGTCAAGCAGGCGGTCTTTAACTCGCTCGGCGAGAGGGTTATCGGCGCGAAAGTTTTGGAACTGTTTGCTGGCAGTGGCGCGTTGAGCCTGGAATGCCTGAGCCGTGGCGCAGTATCGGCGTTGTGCATAGAAAAATCACAGAAGCACGCCAATTTTATTCAACATAACGCCGCATCTTTGCCTGATGCCAATTTGCAAGCACGCACGCAGGATGTTTTTACTGCTCTCCTGCAACTGGCGGCAAACGGCGCGCAATTTGACTTAATCCTCGCCGATCCACCTTATGGAGAAAAAAATATCGGGCGGCGTTCAGAATCTTTCGCCCAACAACTCCTCGATAATGAAAACTTGCCCAAAGTGCTGGCACCCTGTGGAAGATTTGTCCTGGGCCATACAAAGCGGGATACGTTGGAAATCACTCCGTCATGGCACGAGGTAAAAATGCTCAAGCACGGGGATACGATAATGCGCTTTTTTGAACTGCAAAAAGCGGCACAAGCAATTTGAACTTCCAACTATTCGGTCACATCTTCCACAGCCTCGCGAATCGTTTTCTTAAACTTATCCATGCCCTGGTCAAAAGCGGCGGAGATGGGCAGCACGGAAACTTTTTTGATTTTCTTTTTGAACTCTTTCAGATTCTTCTCGGCAATGGCTTCATCCATTTTATTAGCGACGATGAGGCGAGGTTTTTCCAGAAATTCCGGATCGTAAAGCTCCAATTCATGGAGCAGTTGTTTGTAGTCGTCCCATGGCGCACGCGCGTCCGTCCCGGCCATATCCAGCAACAAGACAAGGATTTTACAGCGTTTGATGTGGCGAAGAAATTCATGCCCCAGGCCAACGTTCATGTGTGCGCCCTCAATCAAGCCAGGCACGTCGCAAACCGTGAGTCGTTTCCAATCTTCGTACTCAAGGATGCCGATTTGTGGGTGCAGTGTCGTGAACGGATACGAAGCAATTTTCGGCCGTGCTTTGGAAATGGCGGTAAGCAATGTAGATTTGCCGGCATTGGGATATCCCACCAGGCCAACTTCGGCCATGATGCGCAGTTCAAACAGGAAATCTCCTTCGTCGCCGGGTTCGCCCGGCTGGGCAAAACGTGGAGTCTGTCGAGCGGCTGTAGCAAAATTGCGATTGCCCAAACCACCGCGTCCGCCTTTGCATAAAACAAATTGCTGGCCGTGTTCGGTAAGATCAGCCACAAGCTCACCTTTTTCTTCATTGTTCCCGGGAGATTTTCCAGCGTCTTCTTTGCTTAAATCAATTTCCTGTGCAAACACGCCCCTGGCCGCGGTCCGAATTAAAGGCCGGCTACGGGTGGCAGACTTGAAAGTGGGTTTATCGCTTTCATCTTCATTCTCGTCGGCCTCGCCTTCGTCGGCCTCTTCAGTGGCAGGCGGGGTTTCACTAGCCAATTTCCAGACGAGCGTGCCGCAAGGGACTTTGATGATTAAATCCTTCCCCGCGTGACCATCCATGCCTTTGCCCATACCAGCCTCGCCACTCTGCGAGATAAGGCGCGGCTGATAATACTGCGCGATCAGATTGTTGAGGTCGTGGTCCGCCTGCAAAATGACACTGCCGCCGCGCCCGCCATTGCCACCGCTAGGACCGCCCTTGGTGATGTAGGCTTCGCGATGGAACGCGACACAGCCTTTGCCGCCGTGTCCGGCACGCGCGTAAACTTTTATTTCATCAATGAACATGCGCGAATTTTATAAATGTTTTGCGAAGCGGGTTTGAATTCAAATAAAAAAGGCGAGGCTGTTGGCCTCGCCGTTGAAATTATTTATTGAAAATTTAATTCGCGGCGGCGGCTTCAGCCACGATATTGACGCGGCTGCCGTTTTTGTCGAACAACACTTTGCCATCCTTAAGGGCGAACAACGTCCAATCGCTGCCGATGCCGACGTTTTTGCCTGCAACAAATTTGCTGCCGCGCTGACGGATGATGATGCTGCCGGCGGTGACAAATTCACCACCGAACGCCTTAACGCCAAGCCGTTTGCTGACGCTGTCACGTCCGTTGCGAACGCTGCCTTGACCTTTTTTATGTGCCATAAATTCTAAAAGTTGAGATTAAAACTTAATTTCTTTGATTTTGATGACCGTCAGTTCCTGGCGGTGGCCGATGGTCTTGTGATAGCCCTTGCGGCGTTTCATCTTGAAAGTGAGTTTCTTCTCGCCGCGTTTGTGTTCCACCACGTCGGCAATGATGCTCGCGCCTGAGACGGTTGGGCCGCCTACGACGACTTTATCGCCGCCGACCATGAGGACACGGTCAAAAGTGAAGGGTTTGCCCACCTCGGCGTCGAGGCGTTCGATTTCCAGCGTGTCGCCCGCGACGACACGATATTGTTTGCTGCCTGTTTCAATGACTGCGTACATAAAATTTCCCACAAAGGGTTGAACATTAAACCAGATTTCCGATTCCTGTCAACGCCTGATTTAACAAATAATCGCATGAAAAATCACAAAAGCAGGCTATGTTGGATCAAGGAGGTTTAAATGACACTTGAAAAGGAGGGGAACCCGTTTCCTCAAAAGAATGGCCGTGTAGTCATCGAAAAGGTTGTCCCTGAGATTGATGCGGGCCATTACGCGCTTAAACGAACCGTCGGCGAACGCGTCCTGGTGGAGGCGGACATTTTTACGGATGGACACGATGTCATCTCAGCAGTGCTAAAATTTCGCACACATAAAAACCCTTTCTGGTCTGAGACGCCGATGGAATTTTTGGCCAATGACCGGTGGCGCGGGGAGTTTTCCATACCTGAAATGGGTGTTTATTTTTATACCATCGAAGCCTGGATTGACCATTTTAAATCGTGGCGACGTGACCTAAAAAAACGACTGGATGCAAAGCAGGATGTTTCTGTGGATTTGCTGGTTGGCGCGGAGTTGATTGAAGCAGCAGCGGGACGAGCCAATGGCGCGGATGCGGAACAACTGGCGAGCCGGACAAAGGAACTCCGTGTTGAGAAAAGTGCCATTAATAATTCTGTGTTCGAACGGGCGCTGGATCCACAACTGGTTGATTTGATGGCGCGATATCCTGATCGCCGGCTGGCAACTGCTTATGAAAAGGAATTGCGAGTGACGGTGGACCCGGCGCTGGCGCGGTTTGGAGCCTGGTATGAATTATTTCCACGCTCGACTGGTGAAGCTGGCAAGCATGGGACTTTCAAAGATTGTGAGGCACAGTTACCACGGATAGCAGAGATGAGATTTGATGTCCTCTATTTGCCGCCGATTCATCCGATTGGCAAATCGTTTCGAAAAGGGAAGAACAACAATCCAGTTTGCCAGCCGGGTGAACCGGGAAGTCCGTGGGCCATTGGTTCAAGTGAAGGCGGTCACAAGGCGATTCATCCTGAACTGGGATCGCTGGAGGATTTCAAGCGGCTTGTTGATGCCGCACGTGGGCGGAAAATTGAGGTGGCGCTGGACATTGCCTTCCAGTGCGCTCCGGACCATCCGTACATCAAAGAACATCCGGAATGGTTTCTTTCGCGGCCGGATGGCTCGATTCAATATGCGGAAAATCCGCCGAAAAAATACGAGGACATTGTGCCGTTTAATTTCGAATGCGACGATTGGCGCGGTCTTTGGAATGAATTGAAAAGTATTTTTGAATTTTGGATTGAACAAGGCGTCAAAGTCTTTCGGGTGGATAATCCGCACACCAAACCCTTTGCCTTTTGGGAGTGGTGCATTGGTGAGTTGAAGCACGCGAATCCGGAACTCATTTTCCTGGCCGAAGCTTTTACGCGGCCTAAAATGATGTATCGCGTGGCTAAGCTTGGCTTTACGCAAAGCTACAATTATTTCCCCTGGCGCAATACGAAACCGGAATTGGTTGAATATTTCACCGAAATAACGCGTCCACCGGTTTCGGATTTCATGCGGTACAATCTGTGGCCGAACACACCGGATATCCTGACACAATTTTTGCAAAGCGGAGGGCGCGAAGCGTTCGTGATTCGGGCTATTCTTGCAGCAACCCTTGGCGCGACCTATGGCATCTATGGTCCCGCGTTTGAGCTTTGCGAAAATACACCACGGGAACCGGATAGCGAGGAGTATTTGAATTCTGAGAAGTACGAAATCCGGCAATGGAATTTGGATACGCCCGAAAATTTGAGCGGCCTGATGACACGGCTTAATCAAATCCGCCGTGACAACCCGGCTTTGCAGTTTAACAACGGCTTGAAATTTCATGCCACCGACAACGACCAGATTCTGGCTTACACCAAGGCGACGGAAGATAAATCAGACGTGATATTGGTCGTCATCAATTTGAATCCACACTACACACACAGTGGCTGGCTGGATCTGCCGCTGGAGGAATTTGATATTGATCCGGGCCGAACTTTCCAGATGCATGATTTGCTCACGGACACCCGCTTTTTTTGGAGTGGCCGCAGGAGTTACGTGGAACTCAATCCGCATAAGATGCCTGCGCATATCCTCCGGTTGCGACGTTACGCGCGCACTGAGCATGAGTTTGATTATTTCCTCTGAGCTGGCAACGGGGTGGTAACAATCGGTAACAGCGGCCACGGTTCAGATGGAGCAATGGATATACATGTATTCGTGGAAAAGTGTCTACATTGTCTACAATGTTTGTAATCAATAACTTAAGTGTCTACACAACTGTCTACAAAAACGAGGCAAATGGCTACATCGTTAATAACCAACGAGTTAAGTGTCTACATTAGGGTCTCAGCTATTTTCGGTGGAATGGTACGCCAGAGTGGGACGGGTGGAATCCCCGGCCCAAGTGGAACGTAGCAGCGGAGTGGCTCTTAAAAAATATCCTTGGCGAGGGTACAGCAGGCTACATTAGGGTACATTTGGTTACCGCAGGGTACTGTTGGACCCTATGCACCCATTGCCGCGCTGTGTTGTATGGCCGGTGGCCCATTGACCGTATGTCAAAGAGCGGAGGCCATTTTACCAGAGAAAGGGGAAATTCCTTAGTTCGCCACTACCGCTAAATACGGTTGCAAGTTGAAGGTTGAGTGAGAAAACAGCGCAGTCAGAACATGGGTAGTACGGGTTCTGAACCTGCATCCCCTTTATTCCACTCGCCATTTTGTGCGCGTTTTGGAAGATTAGCTTCATGCGAATTCTCGCGCTTGATCCTGGAACCAAACGTATCGGCGTAGCGGTGAGTGATGAAACCAAAACCATCGCCCAGCCGCTGGAATGGATTCCCGCCGAGCCTTTTGCCGCTTTTTTAGAACGGCTGAAGCATTTGCTCACGGAAAAGGAAATTGACCTCGTGCTCATCGGCCTGCCACGCAACATGGACGGCAGCTATGGTCCGGCGGCACAAAAAGCCGAGGCATTTGCGGCGGCGCTCAGGGCCGCGATCACCATTCCCATCAAAATGCGGGATGAACGACTGACCACGCTGCAGGCGAATAAAATAATGATACAAGGCAAGGTCCGGCGCGATAAACGCAAAGATAAAGTGGACCAAATGGCGGCGGCATTGTTGCTGCAAAGCTATTTGGACGCCGGAGTTTGAAAGCGTTTCATGCGCGAGAACGTAAAATTCAAACTGGTCATTGCTTATGATGGCGCCAATTACGAGGGCTGGCAGACACAAAAAATAGGCACAGGAGTCCAACAAATTGTTGAAGGCGCGCTAGCGAAGTTGTTTCCTTCCAAACCGGGATTATACGGTTCCAGCCGAACGGACACCGGCGTGCATGCCCTGGGCATGGTCGCGCATTTTGGGATTCCGATAAAAGAATTCAAAATACCTCTGCGCAAACTGGCGCTCGCGCTCAATGCCTGGCTTCCGGAGGATATTCGCGTATCGGCAGCGGCGCGCGCACCGGAAAAATTTCACGCCCGGTATGACGCGGTTAAAAAACAGTACCGCTACTACGTATGGAACCACAGCGCGATGAATCCCCTGCTCCGTCGAAATGCCTGGCATGTGCCGGTGAAACTGGATCTCAAACACATGCAAGCGGCGGCAAAGCTATTTGTGGGCAAGCATGATTTCCAATCGTTCGCGGCCAATTCGGGTTATAAAAAAGAGACAACAGTTCGAACCGTTTCGAGGTGCGACGTAAAAAAATCCGGCCTGCAATTCACTGTTATTATCGAAGGCGACGGATTCCTTTACAAAATGTGCCGGGGCATTGCCGGGACGCTCGTGCAAATCGGCCAGGGGAAATTTCCACCGGAACAAATCAAAAACATGCTGGACCAAAAGGATCGCCGCGTAGCCGGCATGACGGCGCCAGCGCATGGGCTGGTGCTGTGGAAAGTTTTTTATCCGACCAAAAAATGAACGTCGTCCTCGTCGAACCGGAAATTCCGCCGAACACCGGCAATGTGGCGCGGCTATGTGCGGCCACGAAATCCGTTTTGCATCTCGTCGAGCCGTTTGGTTTTAAGCTGGATGACTCGCAACTCAAGCGCGCCGGGATGGATTACTGGCAGCATGTGGAGTGGCATCGCTGGGCGAATTGGAAAGCGTTTGAAGCCCAAATTCCTGCCGGTTCGCAGCTCTGGTTCGTCGAATCTGGCGGGGAAAAGATTTATAGTGACGCAAAATTTTCGGCGAACGATTATTTAGCTTTCGGACGAGAGACAGCAGGACTGCCAAAGGCTCTCTTAGAAAAGAATAAAGAACACTGGTTGAGAATTCCTATGTTCAACGAGCAATCGCGCTCGTTGAACCTGTCCAACTGCGTGGCCCTGGTATTGTTTGAGGCGTTGCGGCAGCAGGGTTTTAAGAATGAGATTTTTTAATTGGCATTGATTTCTTATGGAAGATTTAATCATCGCCATCCTCCAAGGCATTTTTGAATTTACACTGGAAGTGTTAAGTTATCTGCCTTTTGATTGGCCGTTGACCGAAAAAACGCCGATAAGTCTTTCTGGTAAATGCGTACTTTTGTTTGTTGCGGGATGTGGATTTGCCGGGATTTCGGTTCTAATCTTGAAACACACGTGGATTTCTTTTTCCGTATTACGAATCGCTAATCTTATTTTGGCACCCGTGACTTCTGCTTTTATTTCACAGGCGATTGCCCGCCGGAGAATGAAGAAAAATAGATCCATTATTCCCCGCAACCATTTTTGGCAGGCCTTTTGGTTTACCCTTGGAATCGCCCTCGTTCGATTCACCTATGCCATTAGGCTTTAAAAATGGCCACCCGCCAACATTTGGCGCAAAAGAGCGACGGGGTAATTCACCGCATTTTGATCGAATTTGAAGCAGTGAGGTCAGTAGAAGACCCCATACACAAGAGGCCAAGCGCAATTTAAGATCCCACGTTATTGGGTGGCAAAAAGTTTAGTTCCAGTGTTTACTATGCATGAGGAGAGTGATGTTATGACAAAGCTAATAAAATGTGACGATTCGGACTGGCAAAATGTTCTTCGGGCAAACCTTTTAAGAAAGCACGAAGTGGATTTAACGCACGTCAATATTGAAAATGACCGGGAAAATTTGAAACGACTGGCCGACCAGACGGGAATGTCTTTTACTTACGACGAGGGAACACGCGCAGCCTTTTTCCGAAAAGAGAAACTTCATCTTCAGCTTAATTTCCTATAAACTTAATATCCCCAGATTTCCGAGCAAGTTGTATCGAGCGCATGTTCTTTACGCTTGCCAGCCCATTTTTTTATCGCATAGTAGGTAGATAAATTTGGGCGCTTGGCGCAGCGGCTAGCGCGTCTCGTTTACACTAAATCGCTGGTTTTTTTCCTCAATTTCCCTGACATGGACACACTTGGACAAAAGCAGTTTGCCAATTAATTAGTTTCGTTATTCGGGACTCGGCTGGACAGTTTTGCCCCGAATTTTTTCGACTGGGGGTGACAAATAGGGGTGATTTAACATGCCACCAACTTCCCAATAAAATAAAAACTTAATTCTCTATATTTGGCAAAAAATCTAATCTTCTGAGGTCATTAATTTAAGAAACTCCTGTATTATTGAATGGGAGTTTCAGATTGTTGGAAACCGTTGCATTAAGCGTCAAAATCAATCACTTCTTTGTGAGAATCTTTAAAATGTGACAACACTTTGTCTTTGGCGTAAAACTCCGCTTCCGCTCCCTTATTTATACCTAAAGCGTCAACGGCATGAAAAAAAGAACAAAGAGGGCAAGATGCGGTAAAACGGGTAAAGGGTTGTTTTCCACTACGTTCGACGGTTATGGATGACTTCAATTTTGAAAAAAGATGCTTGGCTGGTTTTGAAATGTATCTGACGGGACTCTGATGCGTATCGGCGAACTCGCGCCAATTTGCCGTAGTTTGTCCGGCTAGACTCAAGTCGAGTAGTTCCACCGAATATCGGCCATCCGCACGCCTTTCTCCAATGCCCCCATGTCGAGCAATGAATAAATCATTATCGGAATGGTCGTTACTAGCTCTGCGATAAATGATTACCCTGTGAACTGTTCGTTCCGGGTCAATTATCCACCATCCAGTCGAGCCTGTGCCGTTCTGATTGTCAGTGAGATGTTGGCCGTCCGTAAAAACGACCAATGCGGTTTCTCCCGGCGAAAGTAATTCTAGTGCTGAAGAAATTTGTGGCATAAACGCTGTTTTTATAGTCGCAGAGTGTGATTAAAAACCTCATCAAAGAATTCTTCACGTTTCGTTGGCTCCGTTAAAATGTCAATAATATTGAATGTTTTTTCAACAAGTCTGTCTTCTTTGATTCGTCGTTCTAGTTCCGGCGTGAACACGGCCCCAAGATAAAAATTCTTACAATGAGAGCTCTCATTAACGGCATTTTGAAAAGACTTGGTTCCGGCCCCGTAACGTTCAAGTGCACCAGCGGGGTCAGTGCCACCTTTAATTTCAATGACAGCAAGCAATTGCCCCTTTCTGTGGAAACTCACGTCCGGCTCTGAATGAAACTTCATCGTAATATCCTTTTTAAGATTCAAGACTTTCGGAATTTTTTCATAATCCAGAGTCTTGTCCTGAGGCAGTTCGGGTGAAACAATAAGCTTCTTCTCGACAAGCCATTCTACGATTAATGTGCGAACCCTTGTTTCAGCAACTGTCCCAATTTTGTTCCGATTTGTACCGTCCAACGTGATTCCAAGCGTGGCAATAATAGCTCGCCGACCATTGTCTAAAGTCCATTTTTCCGAATTTTCAATCACGGAACAAGTGAAGGTATTGTAAACCCTTGCCATGAGTAATGCTTTTTCATCTTTGAGCTTGCCCTTGCCCTTTTCTAATGAATCCACAGTCCCACAATAAGCATTGGCCGCTTTGATTGATAAGGCACTAAGACCCCGGTAATAAAGACTGGTAATCAGATGTGTTTGCAATATTTGAGGGTGGCAAAAAACGAATTTTGGATTGAATTTTTCTTTTTGCACATATCGCCACGCCAAGTCACTAATCATAAGATTCGACAGTGGTTTCCACTTAAGTTCTTCCGAGAAACCCTCAATGGCTTGGACAGCCTTTGCATCGCGCCTCAACTGAAGGGCGGCGACGATAAGCAATGATTTAGTTTTACGCAATTCGTCCTCATACGAATTCAAGGGTTCCATAATAATTATATTAATGCCTAATTCCTAGCGGCTTTTGCCAAACGTAAACACATTTGCGAATCTCGTTTCTCCCATGTTCTCCCATCTGTTGGCTGCTATTTCCTTTCCCCTTTGGCAGTACCCAAATGTTTTCAACATTCATTCCCGCGCTTGCGGCAAAATCGGATAAAATCAAATCTACAGGAATTTCTTCACCGCAATATTGCACGTTGTCGTTGACCATGGCAACGCGTCCATTTGGCGCGAGAATTCGAGCAAATTCGTGAATAACGAGGTTCATTTCGAAGAAATAATTCTCAACTAAATTAGGGATATTATTGTTGTTTAGCTCACCAGCATTTCGTTTCGCGACCAAGTATGCCAAGACTTCTTTCAAAGCGGGTTGGCCGTCAAAAGATTTTTCCACTGCTTCGTAAAACCTTGAACGTTTTAATCTCCTATACTTTTTACGTAAAGCTTCACGTTTACTCTTATTTTCGACTGTGCAAGAAAGGAGACTTTGCCGTAATTTTTTCAAGCCCTTCTCGTCACATCCCATGAACGCCAATTCTAGCGCATACGTTCGCGTGTAATCATAACGATTACAATACGGGGGAGACGTTAGAATCAAATCAAATTCATTGGTTTTAAACCGAGGCATTACGGAAAGACACGAACCGGAGATAATTTTTGCATTTTTTGAAAACGTCCCCCCATTTCTATTGAGAACATCGGTCAACATCACTTCGAGTTTTTTCTCAATTGCTTCACGGAATTCTGATATTATTGGTTTTTGGAAACGCTTCTTGGATTTCAACTCACGCCCGGAGCGAATATCCCAACGTAAATACTGGCCATCTTTACGGGTAAAGCTGATGTCTTCAAGAACCGCGAGACAAGCGAACCAAAATAAGTATCGGACTTTTGTGTCTTCGAGTGAGCTAGTATAGGTTAAGTACTTCCCTATCTCGATTTCCGTCTCTTTTGAAAACGCCATATCAGTGATGCCGAGATGCGGAAAAGAATATGACTTCCCCCTTTTTTTGGCATTTGGATACTCTTTGAGTCTTTGGATTGCTCTTTTGAATCCTTTAATATCCACTTTGTCAGCAACCAAACGAGCGCGAATTGCCGCCGTCCCGACGGGCAAGAGTTCAATCCCAACTGCTCTGCAACCCATTTTCGTGGCTGTGGTGAGTGTTGTTCCAGCCCCAGCGAAAGGGTCTAAAACCCGCAAATGCTCTTGGCCCGGATTTTTTAGCTTCTCGATTAAATATTTAACAAGGTCAGATGAAAACCCCTCACGATATTTGAACCATCTGTAAAACGGAGTCGTCTTATTTGCCTGAAACGAGACTTGTGCTCGATTTAATTCAGAATTTCTTGAAAGCACATTTTTGTAGCGAGCGTGAAGCCTTGTCCGTTCAACTCGCTTTGCTGACACGGTGGATTTTTTCTCAGTCAGGCCCGTATCGGGAGTCTGCGTTGTTGTGATTCTTTCATCTGGCAGAAGATTTGAGGTTGGCAAACTTGTGTTGTTCCCAATGGGACTTAGTTTATAAGGAACGGCAGATTGAACGCATGTCAACACGCACCAAATTTAGCAGCCCGATTGTCTGTTTGTCAATTTGATGAAACAAAAACTTACAATCTCACTGTTCCGGCCTCAACAATTCCTCGACGGTCACGCCAAGTGCTTTTGCAATCTTGATGATGGTATCCCTGCCAGCCAGTTTCCCTGACTTTTCCCAATAGGCGAGTGTTGATTGTGGAACGTCCGTCATTTTTGAAAGCTCATCCTGCGACAAGCCTTTCTTCGTTCTCAAATGATGAAGCCACGCCCCATATCGGTCTCGTCGTTCATTAGGTTTTCGGCCCATGAAGGGCTAGTATATTTATCAATCCATTAATATTGCCTTTTTACCAATGGGTTGATAATTTTCTTAAGAAAGTCAGAGCAAACACGTCAAAAATATGAAAATGTTTGTAGTTTTTTGCTTGTTAGCAGGAATGACAATCTTTGCGGCGGCCAAAGTCCATGCTGACACTTACGAAGACCAGCAACAGGCGCAAAAGTTGGATGACGTGGAAAAACAAGAGGCGGCGGATGACAAGGCGCAATATGATAAGACACACCCTCAAGATTCTGGCGATGCCAGTATTGGTACTATTATTATTGGGATGATAGTTATTGGTGCTCCCGTCCTGTATGTCTTTTCCAAAGCATTCGGCAAACAAAGCTAATGCTCATCACCTGTCCAGATTGCCAAAAGATGATGTCAGATTCGGCATCCGCATGTCCTCATTGTGGGCGTCCAGCCGGACAGGACTTACAGGGCGTCGAGAAAAGGCTCAAAGAGCATCTTGCTGGCTATTTTCAAAAGCCAAAATGCCCTATTTGTAGCAGTTCAATGAATCCAATCAGCAGGGGAGCAGCATTTGCTCAAGGGAATATAATCGGCGCGTTCAGCAAGACGCATCAATGCGTCAAATGTGGTCACTTGGCTTAAGCAAATTAAATAAAATCCTAATCAGGTCATTGTTTCGGCCTAAAGTCGGCAGCACATTGGGATTGTGGCCTTAAGTTTGACAATAATTCTCATCTGAAATAGATTTACGCATGGAAATAGTTTTTTATCACAATCCTGATGATTGGGGACAGTCTTTTGCGTTGGCTCCAATTGTTCCGTTTGTCCTTCGTCGGGAAAAACACGATAACGATTTTTTGGGGTTCGATACGCTTTCAGATGCCCAATCTGCCTTAGTTAACTTTCCAGACGGCGAAGTCTTCGGGTTCCTAAATCGCAAATGGGTCAAACGCGCGGTATCACCCAAATTAAACTAATGCCTCATCCAAATGACATTTGCCGCGATGGAACTTGTAGGGGTTGTGGCGAGCGACTTTCCGCTCAGATTCGACGAAGGGGTGTCAGCAAGGTTTATCGCCGTCACCTAAGTATCAGCCCAAATTGCCCACAAATGGGTAAAGGAGAGCCAATACCGCAACCCACGCAAAGAAGTTAAAGAAGAATTAGGTCATTTTCTGGTTAAGTCTGCATTTTAATTGGTTTGGCTATTGGCAGGAAGTGGCGATAGCTGTTTTGCCGGACAATCTCTTTGTCCAACAATCGGGAACGGAGTTCATTTACAGGCAACTGATTGCCACTGACATCAAATTCATGCTTGGTTTGATATAGAACAGCCTCGTAGAGCCTTTCTTTCTCAAAAGAGTCAATCTTTGCCTCTCCCCTGCGAAACGGCCCCTTAGCCCAAATGCCTTGCATTGTGGATGCCAATAGACTTGGCTTTACTGTTTCAGTACCACGTCTGCCAATTAAAAAATGGATATGGCCGCGTCCGCCTGACCCCCATTCGCTCTTACAATAAAATAATAAATTATTGATTCTCAATTTAAATAAATTGCAAGTGACCCCAAGCATTCGGGTGAACTCTTTTTGCCTCAAGTCCTCTGATTCATCTGACTTGTACGTTAGCTGTTCTTTTTCAAATGAACCATGACCAATGACAGCCCAATCAAATTGAACTAAACTGAAGGCAATTGGATTGAATTCCTCTGAGAACTTGTGTTCATTCAATACACCACATTCAAGGTAAGCTTGTAATGCTTGCTTGTCGCTCTTTGGCACGATGAAATTAGATGAGAAACCCGCTAGTTGCGGCGAACCCCATACTTCTGACTGACTCATATATGAATTTCCATTTAACAGTTGGAACTCTGGCCGATGCCAAAAAGAGGCTCACGATTTACGGCGGAACGGAACTTTGGGTTCTGATATATAGACGAATTTGGCCGTAATTTATTCACTCAGTCTTTTGGCCCTATCCATTCGGGGAGAGATAAAAAATACCCTCTAGGGCATCCTTGGAACAACGTAGCGCGGATTTTTTCATAAATGCCTACATCCCCTAAATACGCATAAAACCTAAATAACAATCAACTTCAGTCGGCTTCATTTTTTATAATGGCCGATTTGAGACTAATTCCAAAGCATGGCTCTAACTAATTTTGAAGGGCAACTTAGTAATTTTCAAGAGAGTGTACGGCTGTTTTGGAGAACTACGACTTGCTCGATTGGTTAAGCCATTTAATTAAATTCTGGACGGATAAGGAAATTAAACAAATGGCAAAGCGTTGGAATTGTGCGTGTTGCAACCACTTTATCCTTGACAAATTAAAAAGTCCTTCATAGCATGTTTTACATGCAACAACAAATATTAACCCCAACAGAAAGGCCGAATGAGCAGGTTGTAAAGCCAAGTTTAACTCAAAATGAGCGTAGGCCCGAATTGGCCAAAATTCTCTTTAATATCAAAGACACGGCACATATTTTAAGCGTAAGCGAAAAAAGCGTTCGCCGCTTCCTCAAACGCGGGTTGCTAAACACCAATCCGGTGTTACGAACAAAGCTAATCCATTTAGAATCCATTCAGGCATTCGCCAGAATGACCGAGAAGACCGCTACTTGACCTTAGCCAGTTGAGCCTTGATGTATTCAGAATCATTTTCGCCAAATACTTCTGTGTATGTCGAAAGAATCAGCCGACCACCATCAGTGTGGCCCTGCCATTTCGCAATCAACTTAATGTCAACGCCAGACTGCCAAAGCCTTCGAATCAAATAGGCTCGAATGTTTCGTTGTGTAAATCGCGGATAACCTAAGCGTTTACAGGCATTGGTTAAGGATTTTCTGGCATCAACAATTGAAAAAACTTTTGTATCCGATGATGGCGGATTCTCGTAACGCGAATAAAGCTTTTCTAAAAATGGTTTCAACCAAGCATAAATTGGCGGATAAAATAGCTCTTGTGTTTTTTTGCGCCGAATTACCAGCCTTTCATTATCACAGTTCCATTCCACCCGTCCCCAAGTTAATTGATTTGCTTCCGCTTGGCCAAGACCAGCCAAACCCAAAAATTCGATGAAGTTGGCGCTTTCGTTTGCTTCGGGATTTTGAGACTGAGCCCGGATGTTCTCCACAATTGCTTTAAATTGCTCATCAGTTGGCACAAGTCGAACTGGCTTTTGGGGACGTTTCCATGATTTACGCAAGTGAGAGTATGGAGATTCAGAAATTATTTTATCACCTACTGCGATTTCAAAAAGTTGCTTAATAAACAGTGTGTAACGATTATATGACGAGTGCCTCAAATGGGGTTCGACCTTCGCAAGCCATTCATCAAGCATGGTTGGCTTTATGCGTGAGACACGAATATCAAGGCCGTGCTTCCAATTCGTCTTTAAACTTTTAATGATTCCACTCTCTGTGCTCTTTGTGGATTCTGACATTCCGCCACGTGTTTCGGTGAACTTATCTAGCAGTTGGGCTAGCGTCGTTTTCTCCGCTTCCGAATCAATCTTTCCTAAAGTGTCAATCCATGCCCGTAGTCTCCGCTCGGCAATCTTCCTGTCGGTAGTGTCCAAGGAGTGCTCTCTGCGCTTGCCAGCCCATTTTTTTATCGCATAATAGGTTCCGTTGACGCTATGACGGTAGAGACATTGAACATTTGGAACCTTGTCGAGCAATTGCCTTGTGCTAAGGCGATTTTGGGTAGCATTCACGCCCAAATTCTACGGGGTGACAAGCGGGGGTGTCAATCAAAAATAGCATCAATGACTATTGTTGTAAGTCATTTAAAATAAACAACTTGGGCGCTTGGCGCAGCGGCTAGCGCGTCTCGTTTACACCGAGTAGGTCACAGGTTCGAATCCTGTAGCGCCCACCATTTTCCCTCTCAGCCCTAACGTGAATCCGTTAATGACGGTGCGAAAGCACTTCTTTTTCGTAACGTTTTACTTCCGCCAGCCACTTCTCTCCGACAGGAACGTCCCTGGTTTCGCAATAGTAATCCCAAACCGCGCCGAATGGCAGCGATTTGATTTCTTCCTGCAACGCCAGGCACGTGGTGTAATCACCGGTATTTTCAGCAGCGCGAAGTTTTTCGGTGGGTTCCAGCAGCGCAATCAACAGCGCCCGAATCATATTGCGCGTGCCAATGGTCCAGGCGGCAACGCGGTTGATGCTCGCGTCAAAATAATCGAGACCGATGTGGACGCGAGGGAGGAAATTATTGGCGACAATCTCGCGGGCGGTGGCCAGTAAATCGTCGTTCAAAACCACAATGTGATCGCTGTCCCAGCGGACGCCGCGACTAACGTGCAGCAAAATCTCCGGCATGAATTGCAGCACACTGGAAATTTTGTCGGCAATGCCTTCAGTCGGGTGGTAGTGCCCGGCGTCGAGTGTCAGAAGCTTCTTCTGGCTGACTGCATAACCGAGATAAAATTCGTGGGAACCGACAACGTAGCTCTCGCTGCCAATGCCGAACAACTTTGGCTCAACTGCGTCGAGATTTAATTTGTGTGAAATCGGTTTTTTGAAAACCGCA
>Ga0206853_1032_pt1 | contig 22366 bp, 18 predicted proteins | sample Alteio_BWOrgCont_52_FD_152859 | JGI IMG/M metagenome (GOLD analysis project Ga0206853, IMG submission 152859) | Enriched cells from forest soil in Barre Woods Harvard Forest LTER site, Petersham, Massachusetts, United States -... | ecosystem: Environmental > Terrestrial > Soil > Temperate forest >... | reverse complement strand
CTGTGAGACGGTAAAAATACATGCCGCTCTGTAAACCGGCGGCGGTGAATACGGCGGTATGTGCGCCCGCTTCACTGGCATTGGCGAGCATGGCAATCGCCTGACCCAATGCGTTATATACCGCAAGTGTTACAGGCTCCTCCGTGGGGAGAGTGTAGGAAATGGTTGTGGATGACGAGAACGGGTTGGGATAGACGTTCAAACTAAAGTCCGCAGGCAGGGCGCTCTCAATAACGGGGCTTGTTGCGGTAATAACAACGTACACCGTATCGCGCGGATGCGCGGGGTCGTTTGTAACGATGATAATCTTTTCGGTTGTATCTCGCTGACCGGAATACGCCAGTTGCAATAGTATTTCGCTTTGCGCGCCCGAGACGAGGCGGCTTGGAAGAATGACAATGAGATTATTATCGCTATTGCTTACGCTATCTATATTCAACGTTTGCTTGCCGATGTTTGTTATCGAAAGGGTATCGGTGTATGTCCCATTGCCTTTCCCAACGTGAAAAACGACGCTGTCGCGATTGAGAAGAATCGCAGGCGGGTACGTTATCGCAACGTCTATCGTATCGAACGGAATCACGGAATCATTCGAGGCGACAACTAATTTTTCAATCGTATCGTTTTGATTCGTGTAGGTCAGCGTCAGTACGATTGTCCCCTGTGCGCCGGGAAGAATCGAATCTTGAAACGATACATTGATATTTTTATCGTGTATCGTTGCGCTGTCAATAATCAATGTGTTTGCGCCGGTATTGGTTATATGCAGCGTATCGTTATACGTGCTTTTGTCGGAAGTAATGGTAAATAAAAGCGAATCAGGGGTAAGCAAAATTGAAGTGCCTGAGTGCATATAGTCCGAAAGAGAGCGGCGACCTATTACAAGCCCCCCCCCACCCCCATAAATATAATTATTATACAGGTATAAGAGATTTACCGGAAGGGTTGTATTCATTATTGAATCAATACATTCCCAATATCCGCCGTTATTGCGCGAAAAATATACGCCGATATTCGTGCCGGCAAAAAGAATGTTACCGGCTGTAACCATGGACGTAACAGCAAATTGAGTATTACTGGGAAAGTTGTTATCCGTCCGCTCCCACGTTGCCCCGTTATCCGTGGAACGGAATATGCCGCTATCCTGCGTACCGGCAAATAAATTACCGTTGATATCTGCCATTGCATTTATTTGATTATTCCGCAGCGCATAATACGCCCACAGCGTGCCTTCATTCATTGATAAATCAATGCCGTTGTTATGTGTGCCAAAAAACAGCGTATCGCCATGAGAAAGAAAACCGGGAGTGGTATAGTTAATGTTATCCGATGACAAACCGGCTTCAGCAAGTTTCCAACTTGCGCCGGTATCCGTTGAAATATACAGACTGTTCTGCGTATAATTATAAGTCCACGAAACAGAGACAAATATATTTCCATTTGCCGTATCGAAGGCAGTAATATTGGCATTAATTGAATCGTTTATAATAGTATGTGGTATGCCTGCATCGGAAGGCATCCAGCTTGAACCATTATCAGTGGACATAAATATACCACCAAAATTATATCCCGCAAATAATTTGTTGCCGATAATCATCAAGCAATTAACTTGATTATCAATTAATGAATTTGGCAAGCCGGAATCGGCGGTCGTCCAACTCATTCCGTTATCCGACGATTTTACTATCCCATGCTGATATCCTTTTGAACTGCTTCCTTCGGCAAGACCGGCAAATAAATAATTGTTATTTGAAGCCAAGCAGAGAACTTTTTGGAAGGAATCAGCCGGCTGAGGGTAATAAAATTTCCACTGAGCATTTGCGTGATTTTGACACAGAAATAATGCAAGCACTATGAATATAAACAGAATTAATTTGTTTTTCATTGGAATATTTTTCCTTATTTGATAAGAACCAGATTTTGACTTGCGAAGATTTGACTTCCGGCGACGATTGAACAGCGGTAAGTGCCGGTAGCAAGATTACCGCCGTCAATTAAAATATTGCCGCTTGTGTTACCTGCAATATTATACAGCATATCGGTAATCCCGTTGGAGGCATTACAAATGATTAACTGTGCTCCGGCAACGGGCATAGAAATTGAATAACTAATTGTCGTTACGCCGTTCGACGGATTCGGCACGATTTGTAGAGATACGATGATTTGTATTCCCCTCGCCCTGCACTTCGCTCTGCACAGGCTCCGCGGGGAGAGGGCAAGCACGCCAACGGCGTGCGAGGGTGAGGGGTTGTCAATTGAAAGAGGATGCATTTTTACTTTACACAACACCCTCACCCTGCCCCTCTCCTATAGGGGGTACATATTTATCTGTACCTTGAATATGTCATTCAGAGCGAAGCGAAGAATCCATAGACTGTTGAATCATTGCAGATGGATTCTTCGGTCGCTTCGCTCCCTCTGAATGACAATTTTGAGTAAAATTCCATTTAGTACAAACAAATATGTTATTCCTTCTCCCACAGGGAGAGGGAACGCACGAAAACAGATTCCGCAACTGTCCACTGTCAGTTTTCCACTTTCAGATTACTTCACCACCGCCATTGTGCCGGTCTGCACGTTCCGCCCCGCTGTGAGACGGTAGAAATACACACCGCTTTGTAAACCGGCGGCGGTGAATAAAGCGGTATGGTTACCCGCTTCTTCTCTGGCATTGGCGAGCACTGCAACCGCCTGACCCAATGCATTATACACCGTAAGTGTTACAGGCTCTTCCGTGGGGAGAGTGTAGGAAATGGTTGTGGAGGCGGAGAAGGGGTTAGGGAAGATGCTGAAACTTATTTGATTAGGCAACGGTGCTTCAATAACAGGCGTGCTAACACGCACTATAAGATAAACGGTATCATAAAGGCGCAATGGGTCATTCGTCGTTATAAGCATCAATATTGTTGTATTTTGTTTTACACCATAAATATCTATGAACACTTTGCCGGTTGAGTCCGGTAACGTCGTATCCGGATAACTAAAATTTACTTCGCCGTTGCCATAGTCCTCAGATACACTGGTGGTGAGGGTCGTATCGCCAATATTTTTGAATAAAAAAGTATCAAGTGAATTTGCAGGAAGATTGATGTAGATGCTGTCTGTTGAAAGAGAAATTTTTGGCACAGGCGCAGAAAAATCCGAAAGAGCACGGCGGAATAGAACGCCAGTGCCTGTTTCCAAAAACAAAAACGTATCACTTGCAGCTAAAGAATGGACGCCAAAATAATTATTATTACCATCGGTAAAATTGCCTTCAAAATACCATGCTGCATCGTTGTTTTTCAACAGATAGGCGTCTTGATCGGCACCTGCAAAAAGATAATTATTCGTTGCCAATAACGAAGTAATATCTAAATCATATTGTAAGATCAAACTATCCCACGCTTCCCAATGTGCGCCATTATCGGTGGAGCGGAATACTCCGCTGCTAAAGGTTTCTCCGGAGCTGGTTCCTGCGTATATAATCCCGCCATTTGCTACCAATGAACTGACATACAATGAATCAGGTATTCCGTTCCTGCTTGGCGACCACGTTACGCCGCGATTCGTTGACACATACACACCGCTGTCATAGGACCCCGCGAAAAAATAACCGTTAAATATTAGCAAGGATAGAATATTCTTATTAGTTAGCCCTTGATAAGCAAAAAACCAGTAGTCACCGTTGTCAGTCGTGTATTGCACCCCACCCCCGGTTCCGGCGTCCGCTTCGCTGCCGGCGAAAATAGTATCGCCTGAAAGGGCAAGGCATGTAATGCGGGCTGAAATATCGTAATTTGTGGGATATTGCCAACTTGCGCCATTATTTGTGGAATAATAGAAACCGGACGGCGTTCCATTCCCGCCATAATCCCCGGCAGCATATAATGTGTCATTTTTATATGCGAACGTTCTTATCGGGAAATTAGATGTGCCTTGGCTATCTGTTTCAACTACAGTTCCGCTATCGCTATACTGCCACGTATCGCCGTTATCCGATGAACGAAATACGCCTATGTCAGTCGCGGCATAGAGATAGCCATTGAAAAATGCTAAGCTATTTACTTGCGCGTTAGGGCTAGAATTTATGGGAACCCATTGCGCGAATGCTGGCGCCGATATGCAAAGAAATAGCAATGTTAATAACCGATTGAGAGAAACAGCGTTTTTCATTTTAATCCTCATTTTACTAATATCATGTTTTGGCTTGTGAACACCGTGCTACCGGCGCATAATGAACAGCGATATACACCCGGCGCTAAGTTCCCGCCGTCTATAATAACGTTCCCGCTTGTTTGATTGCCGATTGAAAACATTTCAAGAATCTGCCCATTGGCGGTATTGCCAACGATAAGCTGGGCGCCGCTAACTGGCGCCGAAAGTGAATAAGTTATCGTCGTCATATTGGCAAATGGGTTAGGTACAATCTGCAATGATGCCGAAATCTGCGGTTGAATCATTTGACTGCTGCCAGCAACATTGATATTGATTTGCGATAGTCCCTGTTCTAATTGCGATACGCGATTTGATAAGTCAGAAATTATTTGCTGTTGTTGTGCAATCGTATTGTTTTGGTTGTTGATAATTTCATGGAAACTTGCGGAACCATTTCCAGAACCAGAATCAGGGCTGATAACGGATGATGGGCATTCAGAACATGAATTCCATTGCAATGTCACTTGGTAGGTAGTGCCATAAAGCCACTTGGGTGGATTCGTTATTGCTGTTACGCCGCTAGACGCCACTTGTAGCAAATCGCCCGGATTCGGTTTGGTTATCGGTAAAACATAAACCAAATTGCATGTTGAACCGTCATGTTGATTACCCGCTTCAAATGCACTTTCATAATCACCATTTGCATCTTCAAAAACTAATTTCCCTGGTCCATTGTCGTGTGTATCTTCATCATTATCATAGTTTGCAGTAGAATGCGACAAATAAATATCTCCATTGTGAACATCAAGTTTTGCATTTTGATCAGTTGTTCCAATCCCAACCCAACCTGAATCAGATGATATATCAAGGCAATCTCTTTCATTACCTTGCGAACCAATAGCACGTTCAATGAGCAGGCTGCCGGGGTTATCTCCTCCTAACATACCAATTTGGTTTATATCCCAATCCCTGTAATACCCGCCGCTGACGTTATTATCAAGTCTAATGGCATGTGTTGCGGTGGAATCTTTCGTTTCCTCGAATATGATTTGCCCTTCGGTGGTATGAATGGCGTTCATATTATTTGTACCGGTATTCGTTGGCACAATTCTCAATCCTTCTACTACATAACCACCGAGATAAGCAACTGACCCCGATAACGATTGTTCCAATTCCACCCCAACTCCGGTGGCGCTTGCCTTTGTTACGTCAAACGCGGCATCATACGTCCCGCTGCTGAAATCGCCGATACCAACGTATTGATCCGTGTTTATCCGCATTGCTTCCGTCGCATCCGTTGCAATAACCAAATCTTTCGCATCGGTCGTACCCAAATAATTTCCGGTTGAGCCGTTCCATGGTGTGGTACTGCCGTTGCCAACTAACAGCCATGCATCACCGCCGCCGCCGCTGCCTGCGTCCGCCCAAGCGAGATCTACTACTGTTGGCGACGTGCCTGTAACCGTTCCGGCAGTCAGCACCTGAGTTGCCGTAGGGTAAGCCGCCGGTAAAATATATCTTACCGAGGGTCCCCCCGGCACTGCTACTGTGCCCGGCGCCGCTTCAAACGAAGAAATGTTTCCTTGAACGCTGTTCGCATTATCGTATGGACTTTGAAATTGCACTTGACCCGCGACATTAGGCAATGAAGAATTATAGCCATAGCGGGCGTTTGAAAGCAGGATATTTCCGCTATCAACTTCAAGTTTTTGCTGCGGTAACTTGGCGCCGGTGCCGATACCGACAAATCCCGTTGTCCCTGCTCCGCCTGATTCGCCAACCAGCAGCGTCGGAATATCGCTGTTGAAACCGATTGCCAAAGAATTGGCATTGCCGTTCAGCATTTTCGCGCCCGAAGAAACCCATTCTGCGCCTGCGCCGATAATAAACGCGTTTGCCGCACTCGCAATCAAGGCGTGCCCCATGCAAAACGAACCGAACGCCGTTGCGGTGTCGAAATCGCCGTGTATCGTCGAATGAAGCCCCGTGGCAAGGTTGTTGTATCCCAAGACTATTGATCCGCCGCCGGTTGAAGAATCCCAATTACCAATTGCAATACCGTTATTACACGTATTGCCTATACCGATTGCAACACTTGGGGCATTGAAAGGGTGACCGTCAAACGCTGAATCATTATCGAGTAAAACGGGATTGATATAATTGGCAGCGTAATTTCGCTCGCCGATTGCGATTGAATTGCCGATAACGGTTTCCGTTGTACCGATAGCAATTGAAAAATCTCCATACGCAAAATCATAGTCGCCCATCGCAATAGCGCAATAGCCGGTATCCGTGCAATTTGCGCCGATTGCGAAGGCATTTTCACCGCTTACCGTGTCTATATATCCGATTGCTTCCGACCATCCGCCGGTGGCATGGCTGCCATCACCCATAGAAATTGAGTTGTATCCCGTTGACATATTTTGCTGTCCGACGGAAAATGATGCATCGCCGCTTGCCTTATTATAAAAACCGAAACACGTTGCTCCGCCGCCCGACGCCCATGTATCGGTTCCCCCGGCAAAGGAACCATCGCCTATATTTCCAACATCCCAACTTGTCGTTCCATCCCCCATGAAATCCTCCGTTGCTAAATACACAGATAATAAATTACCCGCCCTGAATGCCGACTCTCTGGGATACCAAATAAGGCGCGCACCCGCGCCTGCAAAGCCAGTACCCGTTGACGGCAAAACCGCGCCGCTCCCGTCTGCGCCATTTGCCAAAATTCCACCGTCGTTGTTTATACTTAGATGAAATTGAGGATTTGATGTTCCCATTCCAACAAACCCATCTATTGCCTCCATAGCGCCGCCGGAGCCTATTCTCATTTGCTCGACATTATCCGTTCTAAAGACCAAATCATTGGCATCTGTCGTGCCTAAAAAATTAACGCTTGGGGTTGTGCCGGGGTTACCATTTGTTTGCCAATATAAACCAGCCATAACCTGGCTTGTATTTTTCCATGCGGGGGCGCTGTATGGTCCATCGGATACTAATACTTGCGAAACACCTCCGTTCGTGGCGGAATCAATTCCCGCATTGCCGTTCATCAACAGCGGTCCCATAAAATTCACCCCGCCCCCGGCGGCGTAAATGCGCATCCGCTCGATGTCGTTCGTGCGCATGACGAAATCCGTGGAGTCCGCCGTTCCGACGAAATTCGTCGTTGGCGACGTGCCGAAATTGCCGGTTATTGTCCACGCGTACGAACCCATCGGCTCCCACGCCGGAGTTGAACTGGAACCGTTGGACATGAGAAACTCTCCGCTGGTTCCCGGGTTGCTGTTCGGCATCAGTTCGCCGCCGAATGAGATGCTTCCGCCATGCCCCGTCCCAACGTCGAGCGTCGCCACCGGTGAACTCGTGCCTATACCGACCCTGCCGGAATTGGTTATTATCACTTTCTCCGCATCGGTGCGCACCCCGGAGTCGCCCATGCTGAATACGATACTCCCGCCGGTTTGATTCGCAAAAATCATATTGAACGGCTGGGAAGGCAGGCTGCCGCTCCATAGATTGAAAACCAGATCGCCGCTGTCCGAGATTGCGGAATGCATCAACCCAACTTTCGGCTCTATCGAAAATTGCGCAACGGCGTTATGGCTCGAATACGCCAGCCCTTCAAGCCGAATGGTTGCGGGCCAATTCTGCGTTGTCGGGCACTGATTCGTACCAGTGCCTTCATGGAGGTACAAAAGATCGGGCGCACAGCCGCCCCCGCCGAGCGTCAATGTACCAGTCGGCGCACCGGCAACGCCGGGGATTTGGTCTGTCTGCGCAAAGGCAATAGTGCCCGTTGCGACGATGGTAAAGAAAAGAATCGAAATAAATACAGAACGTAACAAAGAACGCATTGGCAGTAATCCTTAAATATACGGTGTAGATTAAAGTATGTTGGAATGCGCGGAGGCATTATCATACCGTTACGCGCATCCCTTCAGCGAAATATTAAAATAATATTAAGAATATTTTTCAGATAAAGCAAATGATTTTCAATAAAAAATCGAGAAATGCGCCGCCGTGGGCGTGAAAATTTTTCACGCAGGGCGATATGCCGGATTTTAAGGGCGTAGTCCTAGAAAAATCGCTTTTTTTCAGGGTTTGGCGCGTTCTCAAACCCTTTTTTCTCCCTTCAGCGTTTTCGCTCAACAATACATCGCGTTTTGCATATTTCCACCCGCGGTCAATATTTATCTTTGTGCGGATTTATGGCAATACACAGCGCGTGAAACTATCTTCGCATATCGGCTCCGGCGCTTGGGCAATGGTGGATAAGAGTCTGCCAATGTTCTACGGCGCGGCGTTTCTGCTTGTCGCGCGCCAGATGGACATGGCGGAATTCGGCGTATGGGTGGACTTCCAACTCGTCTGGATGGTCTTTACATGGTTCGGCGATAATTTCATCCTGCAGCCTATGGTGAAGTTAGCCAGCGACCATAAGGATGATCTCCCCGCGTTGTTCTCGGCGTCGTTCCTCATGTATGGCGGTTTTCTCATTGTTTCATCGGCGGGTATTTGGCTGATGGGCGATTTGTGGAGGGTATTGCTCCACTCCCCTGAGCTACCTATGCTGATGCGCTGGATGAGCGCGATGCTGCTTGGAAACTTTCTCCGCAACCTTTGCATCCGCACCCTGCAAATTGATTACGCCATCGTGAAAATCGTTTGGATGGACGTGGCGTTTTACGGCGTTGTCATAGGGGTTATCCTGTTATTTACGGCGACAGGCGGGATGCACGACCCGGTGCAGATGATGTACGCAAACGTTGCCGGTGCGGTCTGTTCGTCCGCACTCGGCGTTATCTTTGCACGGAAGAAAATTCATTTTCGCCATGCGCATCCGGCGATGTACCGGAGCATTTACCGGCTGGGGATTTACCAAGGGGGCACAGGGAGCCTTTTGGCAATTCAAACACAAATGGACGGCTTGCTTGTCGGATTAATACGCACGACGGAGGAGGTGGCAATTTATCAAGTGGCGAAAACGTTCTTCCGCGCATTCGAGGCAATCCGCGACGGCGCGAACCTCGTCATTTTGCCGATGTCCTCCACGCTTCATGCCGAAAACAAGCAGTCATCGCTCGTCGCGCTCTGCGAAAAATTGATTTTTATCATGTTCGTGGTCATTATCCCGGCGGTATTCGTGCTTATCTTGGGAAGCCAATTCCTTATGGATTTCATATACCACGGAAAATATGAAGGCTCCGTTTCCGTATTACAGATTTTTACATTGGGTGGATTGGCGCTGCCGATGACCATTATCGGAACGAATATCATGCTTGGTATTGGTCAGACGCAGCCGTTATTCCGTATCACGCTGATAAATACAGTAATCTTTTTACTCTTGATGGTCGCGCTGACGATTCCGTTCGGCTCTGCGGGGGCGGCGTGGGCTTTGACGATTGCGTCGTTCCTGTATGCGGCGTCGTGTATGCGGGGAACGCAGCAATTTGTGCCGTTCACTACGCGGGGCGTCCTTTCGCGGGCAGGCGATCTCCGGCATTTCATCGCCGCTTATTTTACACCCGAAAAATCCTAAGTGCGGCGTAATTCTACCTTGTGGAGCAAGCGCGGCGGCGATATTTTTATTCATTTACCATAATAACAAACCAGAACGCCAGTGAATCCGGATTTAAAAGCTGATTTGCATACGCACACCTCCGCCTCCGACGGCGCTTTCGACGTGCAAGCGGTTGTTGATAAACTATATGCGCGGGGCATTGCAATTTTTAGCATAACCGATCATGATACTGTTGCATCGGTGCCCGCGGCAATGGAAGCGGCGCGTGCGGCGAATATGGAGTGCATCCCCGGCATCGAAATGAGCGTGTGGCTGGAGCAGACGGACATCCACGTGCTCGGCTATTTTTTCGACCATGCTTCGGCGCAGATTACAGAATATTCCGAAATGCGGGGGAAGGAGCGCTTAAAACGTGCGGAACGAATCGTCGAAAAGCTCAACGCCCTGCACATGCCCATTACGATAGACGAGGTGAAGCGACAGACGCACGGCAGCGTTATTGGGCGCCCGCATATTGCCGCCGCATTGGTTGCGGGAGGACACGTTGCAACGTACGCGGAGTCGTTCGTCAAATATATCGGCAATACCGCACCTGCATACGAGCCGCTGCGGCGGTTCCAATTTACGGAAGCCTTGGAGTTGATGCACTCACTCGGCGGGGTTGCCGTTATCGCGCATCCGGCGGTCGTGAGTGAAGAGGTACTTATGAAGGCTATAGACGCCGGCGTGGACGGCATTGAAACGGTGCATCCCTCAAGTTCACAATCGCAGACGGCGCTTTTCCGCAGCATTGCAAGCGAGTACTTTCTATTGGAAACGGGAGGCTCGGATTTTCACGGCGGACCGCGTTACGATGAATTTTCTCTTGGAAAATATTGGATACCGGCGGCGGGGGTTGAGAAGATACGCCGTTTTGCCCAATTGCAAACCAAATCGCCGGACGGGGCTCAATAGAAAACACATTGGATCATGTTCACACCGACGAACGGCGGCAAACGAGCGGTTGGAGAAAATGCCGGGAAATACAAATTTGCAATCATCGTGAGCGATTTTAATAAAAAAATTACCGATGCGCTGCTGGACGGAGCAATGGAATGCCTGACTGCCAACGGCGCGCGTGAAAAAAATATTGACATTGTGCGCGTTCCCGGGGCTTTTGAGATACCGTTAACCGCACAGAGTCTTGCCATGACAAAAAAATATGCGGCAATCGTGTGCCTTGGAGCCATCATACGGGGCGAGACTACGCACTACGAGCTCGTTGCCTCCGAATGCGCGCGAGGTATTTTAGACGCAGGCATGAAAACGAACGTACCAATATTGTTTGGCGTCCTTGCCGTTAATACCCGGCGGCAGGCAATTGCGCGGGCGCAAAAAAATGAAACAAATAAAGGATGGGAGACCGCTCTCGCGGCGATTCAAATGGCGTCGTTGTTTGCGTCCAAGATAATACATTGACGTCCGCGAGAACCTTTCGTCTATACATGATATATTGATTCATCTTATTATTCTCCTGGAATTGAATCCACCTGAAGGGGATACAGGGAAACGATTGATTTCAATATATTAGATTCAATAAATGCGACTAACCCAATCTCTCGCTCATATTCGCGAAGCCATCGTCGTCATTGCGCTATGTGCATGTTGCCAGCCGGTGCGCGCGCAGGAACAATTTTCCTGGCAATCCTATACGTCGTTGGTAAACGTGAGCAGTGTAGCGGTTGATGCGTCGGGCGGCTATTGGGCGGCAACAGCGGGCGGAGCTTTTCGCGTTAATGCCGCCACTGGGGAATACACGGTCTACCATAATATCAATGCGCTCTCAACAAATTCGCTTACCACGATGGCAATTGATCCGGTAACGGGTACCGCGGCATTTGCCGGTGCGGGTGGGCAGCTGGATATACTCTCGCCTAATGGCAAGTGGTCGCATTCACTTGATATACCCCAAACGCAGCAGAATCCAAGTATCAATGCAATGCTGTTCGGCGATTCCTTGTTATTCATTGCGGCGGAATACGGTATGAGCACCTACAATTACCAAAATTTAGCTTTCATTTCAACGGCAAGGCATCTTGGCTCCATCCCGACGTCCACCAGCACGACTGCTCTGGCAATTATGGACGGCGTATTGTACGTCGGGACAACAAAAGGTTTAGCATATACACAGATTAATTCTGCGAATATTTCGGATTCTTCCTATTGGAACGTTGTACCGAATACTAACGGGTTGTTGCCAAGTCCGCAGATAACGTCACTCGCCGTGTGCGGCTCCTATTTGTACATTGGAACTGCGCGTGGGATATGCTATTGGGATGGGAGCACAATCAATTCCGTCAACGGTGCGCTCAATACAGGTGGCAACAACGATAGTGTTGTTGGGCTTGCCTCCGCCGGAGATACGCTTTTTGCAGCAACGAATTCCGGCATTTATCAGATTGCAGCCGGCGGTGCGTCTATTGCAATACCCCTTCAAATAAAGTCCCCGTTGACCTCGATTGCCTACAACACGTCTATCAACACCCTTGTCATTGGCACGCAAACTCTGGGCATCTACGTGCGCTCCGGAACGAACCTGCATTTATACATTCCAAATTGCCCGCGGGGTAATTATTTCTACAGCGTCACACTCGATAAGAATGACATCCTGTGGGGTGGTTCATCGGGTGCTTCAAATCAAAATGGGAATGGTTTATATCGGTATGATGGTGTGGGATGGCGAACCTTTACGACGGATTCTTTTCCTCAATTGGCAACAAATGCCGTCATGACGGTTTCGGCGGATAGTTTGGGAAATATATGGTCCGGTACTTATGGGAGCGGACTCTTAAAGTTTCATGACAGCGTCGGAACGATTGGCGTGCAATTGTTCAATCGTTCCAATTCCCCGCTCACGGGCCTTAGCGGCGCGCCGGATTATATTTTGGTCGGGCAATGCGTCCCGGATATTCATAACGTAGAATGGATTATCCCGAACGCCAGCGCAACGGGAAATTTCAATCCCCAACTTATAGCATACGATCCAAACGCAAACCCGCCGGCATTCCATGAATATAAAAATCCAAGCCCGAATGCATCGAACCTTGAAGTGTGGGGATTGACGATAGATACTTACGGTACGAAATGGATAACATACGTGCCATCGGTGCCTGTCGGTTTTAATATCACAAATGCAACAAGTTTGGCTGGCGTGATGTCGTTTAATGAAGAGAACAATTTGAATGGAACGGGAAATTGGGGTGAGATAGGACCGCCGCAGCTGAACAGCAACACGTCAACGGCGGTCGCAGTAGATAACGACGGGGAAATATGGGTAGGAAGCGACAAGGGGATTAATATTATTCCGAATCCTGAACCTGCCGTAACGGATTCTTCTGTTGCAGTGATTAATCCGTATCTCACTCTTTTAACAAGCACCGGCGGACTTTCCGTTACAGCGATTGTCGTTGACGCCGTCAATAACAAATGGATTGGAACGTTGAGCAACGGGGTGTTTGTCGTTTCACCGGATGGGTCGCAATTGCTTGAAAACTTTACGACGGCAAATTCCCCGATTCTTTCCAATGAAATCTTGGCGTTGAGTTTCGATAATCACAAAGGCATAGTGTATATCGGCACGCCAAACGGACTCTCTGCCGTGACAAGCGCCTCGATAGCGGGTAACGTCGTATCGCCGTTGCGCGTCGGTCCACAGCCGTATTTTGTTCCGTCTGTTACCCCGATGTCAATTTATGGGATAGACCAAAACGCAGAGATGAAAATATTGACCGTAAGCGGACGACTCGTTCGCGATTACGCTCCCGGAGATCTCTCCATTCTGGGTGGAGCCGGCGGATGGGACGGCAAGGATTCGCACGGCAATTGGGTCTCAACGGGAATTTATTTTCTTGTGCAATCCGATCCCGACGGGGCAACGGAAGTGAAAAAATTTGCCGTTATACACAGATAGGGCGTTCACGAATCTTTCTGAGTTTTCTCGGTGGCAGCAGATTGAGGATTTGAGCTTTTCACTTCGCTTTTCGAGTTTTTGGATTCGCCGGATGATTCGGTTTGGACATTAGTTTTTGGAGATTCTTTCGGCGTTTTAGTATCTTTGTTTTCCCCGCCATGTTCGCCCAACGCCCCAGAATGAGTATCACCCGTATGCGCTTTTTTTACGGAGTCGCTTCTTTCGTGTGATTTCGCAGTGGGGTGTTCGGGTGATTTGTAATCGGTTATATAGAATCCGCTCCCCTTGAAAACCAAACCGGCTCCGGCGCCAATCAAACGTATTACTTCTCCTGTCCCTTTCTTTGAGTCCTCGAGCGGACATGCGGATTTCAAGCAATGGGATAACGGCGTATCGCTCATCGTCTGGAAATATTCAAATACTGTGCCGCATGTTTTGCATTCATAATCGTAGGTAGGCATTGGTCAATAATGTGAAGGATGATGTTTCTTGAATGGGAAATGCTGCGTGTAAAGTTCTACAAAATTAATATTGTAACTTATAAATTGTATAATAAGTTTCATCGCCGTTGCCTTCGATATTCAATATAGGAACCTTCCAATTTTTCACAAGCGAGTATTGTGGAGGCGTGGCATACACAAGCAATGAATCTTGTTGAGAGGAATGCCCGTCAATAACATAATCCGGTTTTCCTGCGGAAAGAAAGAGGCGATATCGAACTTTTGCATGCATTGACGAATCGGAAAATTTCCGCATCGCCGGAGTCGTTAAACCAAATAAGTCGAGAATTTTTCTATCCGAAATGTATGCAAGCACGCCAATATCCGGCGCTGCAATTTCCGCATCGGCGGGCGTGTTCTCTTTAATCCATTGTGCAATGGGGATGAGCGTGTTCTCCATCGCCTGCATGAAGATGCGCGTATGCGGGTTTATTATGTTCCACAGCACGTATTGATTCTGTGCAATAACGAAAACGGTAAAAATCAGCAGCCATTTTTTATATCGCCGCTGCACCACTGCAATTTTTTCAAAAACACTCCATCCGATAATCATAATGACCGGAATAATTGCAAGCAAGTACCGTGAGTGCACCTCCGCATCGGTTGCTATAAACAATAACGGCAAGAATACAACCCATGATATGAGAAAAAATAATCTCATGTTCCATGAATTTCGCAAAAGCATGCAAAGAAAACCCAGACATAACGCGGCTTCAAGGACATTCGTTGCGCAGATGATGGCGCCGATTTTAGTCGCCGAGGCAACGCACGCCCTCAATGAAAAATCAAATCCGGCTTTTGCAAGCGCCGTATTCGGAATAATCGAATGGAATGAATACTCCGCCAAAGCCCACCACGGAAGAACAATGCAAGCCGCAGGTAAAATAATACGAAAAAATAAGGAAATGGATTTATGTGGAATATTCGCGAGTACGTCTATGAGTACTAATGGCAGCAAAAGTGCAAGTTCGGGTCTTGCAAGAGCGGCGACTCCAAGTATTATGCCGGTATAACGGAATCGCCCGGCATTTTTTTCGGTGTAATAAATAAGGATTGCAGTCAGTACCAAAAAGACTACCATCGGCGTTTCTAATCCGCAGGCAGCCCATCGTAGCTCCCACGCATTGGCAGCCCATGCGAATGCAAGGGCTATTGCGGTTTCCCTCTTTTTTAAACATATTTTTGCAACGGGGAGCATGATTGCCGTTGCGGCAAGTGTGAACGCCATGCCAAGAATTTTTGACCCCATAATCAAATCAAATCCGCAAAGCCTCATTCCCGCCATTAAAAACAACCATAGCGGACTTGTAAAGCCATACGTTTGCTCCCCCGCATTGAATGCCATGCCATGCCCGGCAAGAAGATTTTTTGCAAACTGGGCGTAAATGTATGTGTCGTCGGTTGTATACTGCCAATGTGACGCGACAAGCACGCCTGAAATGGCAACGGCAATCGCGACGACGTTGCCATCTGTTGCGATTATAGTCTGCAAATAAGAGAGTAATTTCTTCATCCAGCTTTTTTGTTCACCGACCGATGTATAACGGCAGTCTGTGACTCATGTGCGATCCGCATCAGTGAATATGCCGGATTATGGCGCATAGGAGAATTCCGACTAGTTGTTTGCAGGACAAGCATATTGATGCGTATCTCTCCATAATGACTCCGGGCGATAGGCGTAAATGCGGCTATTATTTCTGTCTGTTCCATTATCTATGTATTTTTGGAAGAATCCACGTATTGTACCGTTCATTTATAATGTCAGACGCTCCGAATTCGCATGAAAAATTTGCAAAAAGGCTTCACATTCTTGTTGATATTTTGTTTTTATGTATTGGCTCCGTCGTTTGAACAAATTCAAAAATTCACGGGGAATGCCGGAGTTGCAATATATGTTATTCTTGGGATTGCAGCTATGTACTGCCTTCGAAAATATTTTCTTCTGCCATTGGATAAAATGCTTACACGGAAAACAGCCTGGGTGCTTGCCATTTCAGCCTTCGCGCTGATCTGTGTTTTATTTATCGCTATATACCCGTACGCAAACGCAGGCTTCAGATTGGGTGGCAAAATCATTGGCGGACGGGGAGACAGGGATGATGCAATCAACCTTGCCGTTCGTGCAATGCTACATGGGCTGTATCCGTACCATGAACAGTTATTTACGGGCAATCCTATAACGCCGCTTCCGGGGGCATTCATTCTTGGGGCTCCCTTTGTCGTTGTCTTTGGCAACAGTGCGTATCAAAACCTATTTTGGCTTGCAGCATTTTTTGTCGTACTCAACAGGTTTATTTTCAAAAACACAGTACAATCGTTCCTTTTTCTCGCAGTATTATTTGTCCTTTCGCCAGTATTGATGCAGGAAATCGTATCGGGAAGCGATTTCATTTCAAATACAATATATATATTTATTTTTTCTCTTTTATTTATTCACTATACGAGTGAAGAGGGCGGTTCGACATTCATCAAAATAGCCGTATCTGTTGCGCTTGGGCTTATGTTCTCGTCGCGCGTGACTTTCACATTAATTTTTCCCGTTATCGCTGTGTATGTATCTCGTCGTGCAGGGATACGCTCGGCATTGCTCTACGGACTTGTTGTCATTATAACATTTGCACTTATTACTCTTCCATTTTATTTCGCCGACCCGTCAGGTTTTACACCGCTGACGGTCTATGCGAAAGCGGGGAAATTTGAAGACACGGTTCCGTATGCCGGTCTCATTATTGTCATCATGAGCGTATGTATTGCCGTTGTAGCGGCAATCTATAAGCCGCCGGAAAATATCAGGGCATTGTGCAAGCGATGTGCAATAACGCAAATGTTTCCCGTCTTCGGTACGATTGTCGTTTCGATGATTGGGAATGGTAATTTTTCTTTGAAATATTATGGCGGTTACGCCGTCGCATTCATGCTATTCGGCGCAGTCGGGTATTGGCAAGAATTCGCTGGCATCAGTAAATTCGCGGAGGCACGTAGCGCATGACCCACATTAATTCATTGCATTTACAAGCCCTCATGCAATCTCCCCGTTCAAAAACGGGTTAAACATTCGTTCATCACCTATGGTTGTTCGCGGTCCATGCCCCGGATAGACGACTGTATCATCTGGGAGCGAAAGAAGAGAGGATTTGATAGAGTGCATCAGTTGGCTCCACGAACCGCCGGGCAAATCCGTTCTGCCAACGCTTTCGGAAAACAACGTATCGCCTGAGAAAAGAACGCCTTGCGCGGCTTCGTAAAAGCAGACGCTTCCTTCCGTGTGCCCCGGTGTGTGGAGAACGTGAAATCGTAATGTCCCTGCGGAAATTTCGTCCCCATGTTGAAAATATGAATCAGCGGTCATCGGTTCCAATGGGAACGGCGGTGGAATGATTTCGCCCGTTGGATTGAGCATCCGATATTCGTCGAGTTTATGAACGTGAACGGTAAGCGAAAAAAGTTCTTTTAAGGCGGCAGCGTCTGCTGTGTGATCCCAATGACTATGCGTCAGCAGAATATCCGTTACAGTTTTATATTTGTCTTTTAGTACACGTCGTAGTGTGCCAGTACAATCCTTTGGCGCATCTATAATCAGCGCAATGCCGGCGGATTCATCGCCCGCAAGATAGGTATTCGTTGCAAGAGGACCAGATTCACACGTAAAGATGTGCATTGTGATTTGAACGATTTACCTGTCCCATTTTTCCAATTGTTTCAACAGAGTCGCAATGTCGTGCGGTATTGGAGCGGTGACGGTTATCCGCTCATTCGCTACCGGATGATAAAACGTCAATTCCGAAGCATGGAGCGCAGTTCGTGCGATTAAAGGCTTTTCCGTACCCGCAGACTTAAATTTTCTTTTGATAGAGGAAAGCAGGAACGTTTCTGATTTTCCATATACCCCATCACAGACGACAGGATGCCCCGTTGCGGCGAAATGCACCCTGATTTGATGCTGTCTGCCCGTATGCAGTGTAATTTCAATTGCTGAAAAGCGTTTGAACGAATGTATAACTGTGAACTCGGTAAGTGATTCCTTTCCGTTCGATTCATCCACATGCATTGTGCCGGGACGCCGCGCATCCAAAGCAAGCGGCAGCGATATCGTACCATGTGATTCGCGCATGATTCCTTCGATAACGGCAATATATTTTTTAACGGCAGTGTGCGACTCAAACTGCAAATTCAATGCGCGATGCGCCGAAGGATTTTTTGCAAAGAGAATGACGCCGCTTGTTCCGCGGTCAAGACGATGCACGACGAATATTTCGCCGAAGGTAATCCGCAATTCTTCCGCAAGATTGGGGATTTCGGAATCATGTCGGTCCTGAATGGAAAGTAAACCGGCGGGTTTGTTCGCAGCGACAACGGATTCGTCCTCGAATAGAAATTCGAGCTTCATGTGCAACAGTCCCCGGGAAAACGAGACTATGGGAGCACAATGCCCGCTGTTTGCAACGCAGCGCGCAACGCCGGACGATGGCGCTCGGAGAGCGGCGTCAGCGGCAAGCGAAGCACCTCCGGGATAACACCCATCATCGCCAGCGCCGATTTCACAGGTATCGGATTCGATTCAAGGAAATTCGCTCTCATCAGAGGCAGCAACGCATAATGCGCCGCCCGTGCCTTCCCGTAGTCTCCGGCGAGAGCATCGCGCACCATGCCGGAAAACAATGCCGGCGCCTCGTTCGATACAACCGCGATAACGCCGTCGCCGCCCGACGCAATTATCGGCAACGTCAATGAATCCTCGCCGCTCAATACGCAAAAACCTTCCGGCTTGTTGCGGATTATCTCCATGACTTGTTCAATATTGCCAGACGCTTCTTTGATAGCCACCAACGATGGAATTTCTTCCGCGAGCCGTAATGTTGTTTCGGCGGAGAGATTGCTTCCTGTTCGCGAAGGAACGTTATAAAGTATCAGAGGCACATCCGTTGCGTTGGCGATTGCCTGAAAATGACGCACAAGTCCTTCCGGGGTCGGTTTGTTATAATACGGCGATACAACCAGCGCCGCGGTAATGCCGAGCGCCGCCGCCTCACGCGTTAGTTTCACCGTCGTTTGAGTATCGTTCGTTCCCGTTCCCGCAACGACCTTTGCTCTCTTCGAGGCAACGCCGAGAATGAAATCAATCAGCGAAAGTTTTTCCTCGTAGTCCAACGTCGCCCCTTCGCCGGTGGAACCAAGCGGGATGAGCGCCTCGACGCCGGCTGATATCTGGTGTTCAACATGCGCGCGAAGCGACACGAAATCTATACTGGTGTCATCAGCGCGGAACGGCGTTACGAGCGCGGTTCCCGTGCCGCGAAATATTTGTCTCTTCATAATTTTGTAATTCGTTGAATTGTCAGAGTGACCGTATGATTAATGCCGCTGTAATATATCTGCCATCATATCGTCCATTGAATAGATACCTTTTTTCCCTGATATCCATTCTGCAGCCCGCAACGCCCCGATGGCAAATCCGGCGCGGTTTTTCGCAGTGTGTTTCAACTCGATTGCGTCGGAAAGGGAATCAATTGCGACAGAATGTTCGCCGGCAACAACGCCAAGCCGGGAGGATGTAATCTGTAGCGCTTCAGGAGCAATTTTTCCGCTCAAAGCGCCAGTGAACAGGGATGTCTTACTCATCCATTCGGACAAGATTGTTTCGCCGATGCGAATTGCCGTTCCGCTCGGCGCGTCGGCTTTCTGGTTATGATGCGTTTCATGCACGGCAATGTCGTACTCAGGAAATGCCTGATATGCTTGCGCCGCTGCGCGCACAAGCCGGAGAAATAAATAGACGCCGATGGAATAGTTCGGAGAATGAATCAAACCGATGTTATGCCGGGTGACAAGCGCTTTTATAACATCATAATGTTTCTGCCAGCCTGTTGTGCCGACAACGACGTCTTTCCCGTGGCGCGCAAGCCATTCAATGTTTGGCCGCACCGATTCCGGAGCCGTGAATTCAATTGCAACGTCGAAAGTATCCTTGCGTAAATCCGTAAGCGGCATCTCTACGTCGAATATCTCCGCAGATTGAACGCCCATAGCGGACGCTTGGCGTTCAATCTCATGTCCCATCTTGCCGTATCCAACAATTGCTATGCGCATTTATTTTGCGTTGATTCTCTTTCCACTGGTTATGTAATCCCAAAAATATACGCGGTACACGACGAACTCAAGCACAGAAAGAAGCACGAGCGAGAGTGTGTTCCTATCGCACCAAACAGCAAATCCTTCGGCGGGGCATATCAATTTCAGAAGGAAAGAAGAGAATGTCCAACCGACTGTAAAAATAACGCCGAAAAACGCGAGTCCGAGGAATCCGTCCGTCATCCCGCCATCCTGCCATGCGCGGGTGAATATCCACGTTGCAACGAGTACATGAACGTAAAATATGACAACGCCAATCATTTATAATAATAATGGTGCAATTCCGAAAAGGGCGTACGCAATGATGCCAATTTCGGATGGATATTCTGTGGGAGGTCTGTTCCGTACATTTGCTATGTTCAAAAATAAATAAAATTTCGGGAATGTCGTTTTTTGACGGCAAAAAATTGGATATTTTTGGCTGATTGAATACATGAATATCATCTGTCATTGCATAAATACGCTCCGAGTTCAATTGAAAGAGCATAGTTTCAAGCGCGGAATATATATTGCCGCAGCGATTTTCATAACCGCCGGGGTCATCAGTGCACAACCGCGGCTTACAATCGAGGGGGGGGCAAAACGGAGCCTCGGTGTTGGAGTGGCGGGGAAAGTGTTTGTTGATACGTTGGTCCTAAAAAATACCGGGAGTGGTCAACTGAGGATCATTCAAATTGATAAGACGTGCGGCTGCACAACGGTTTTTGCCGATACCAATGTTATTCCGGCAGGACAATCTATTAGGGTTGCAGTAACGATCTCCCCTCCCGATGCTCCCGGAGAAATCAGCAAAACGATAGTTATATTGACAAACGATTTGTCGAATCCATCCCAAGTGGTTGAGTTTTTGTTTCGTCTCAAAAGGTCGCTCGGTTTCGTTCCGCCGCACGTTATTGCCTTTGCCGGCTGCCGGCTGAAGAGCGCGTGCGACACCTCAATCCAAATAACCAATGAGACCGATTCAACGTTCGTTCTTACGCGTGCGGATATACAAATGCCCGGTTTACGTTCGCTTATGCATGATTCGCTCGTGCTCGCTCCCCACGATACCATAGAATACCGGATAGAATTTAATGCCCCGCGTGCAGGGTATCAAAGCGGGAAATTGAAACTCCTCACTACAAGCGGATTAAACCCGTCGGAAGATTATGACGTGTATGCCAACGCGGAGAATCCCGATGGTACTCTTCCCCCAATGCAAACCGGCAAGCGCCCGTAGCGCGTTACGAAATCTTAGACGCTCAACCGGCGAAAGTTTCGGTTTCAAAAAAAGCGCGTTCTTTTGGGTAAAAGAGCGCGCAACACAAATCCCGCGATTGGGATTATTTTATATAATCACACAATACGTATTAGAGTGCGAAATCCGCCCCTACCTCGAATACTGTGAAACTGCCGCTGCCGAAGAGTAGCCGCGCTTCCAAGCCAATTTGGTCCGAGAGAAAATATCTCGCACCGGCTTGAATTGCGAATACAAGGTTACTGGGCTGGCTTAACGCTTGATTTTGTTCAGTCGGTTCATTCTGATAACCCGCCGTGTACGCCCTGTATCCTAAGACGACGCCCATGAATGGGTCGAATTCGCGTTGAGGAACTTTGAAATGATAATTTCCTTGTGCGCCAATAAGATAACTCGAAACAACGTACTTGCCTGCGCTGTTCGGGTCCTGCCATTCCGTGTACGTCCAATAGCGGAAAATTCCGCCGATGGCGAATTCACGCTTTACAAAATATTCATAGTTTACGCCTATCGGCAGGTCTTCGCCTTCATTGAAATTCACGGAAACGGCAACCCCGGGGAATTGCGAGCCTTCGTGAATCAATTGGGCGTTGACGCTTTGTGCTGCCCCGATAAGGCAGAGACACGTGAAAGCGCATATTGCAAAAAAGAATGTAGGTCTCATGTGTGTGTTCCTAATAAATGGCTAATAAATGAATGAAAGCGGATGGGAATGAATACACGTTGTTATTTCCAAGCGTAACCGGCGGTAACGCCTATCAGAAATCTGTCGGCAAAGCTTAATGATGCATTTGAGTTGAGCGGGAATGAAAGGACAAGCTCGGGCTCAATAAGAAATCCGCCCGGAAAAATCCATTTATAGGCGGCACTTCCGCCGATGCTCAATTGTA
>Ga0206853_1031_pt1 | contig 22789 bp, 24 predicted proteins | sample Alteio_BWOrgCont_52_FD_152859 | JGI IMG/M metagenome (GOLD analysis project Ga0206853, IMG submission 152859) | Enriched cells from forest soil in Barre Woods Harvard Forest LTER site, Petersham, Massachusetts, United States -... | ecosystem: Environmental > Terrestrial > Soil > Temperate forest >... | reverse complement strand
CGCCATGTCGATCACGCAGCTGACTTCCGGCACCGAGATATCGCGGCAGGCCATCACGAAGCACTTGGCAGTGCTGGCAGCCGCGGGACTGGTGCGTGATGTCAAAGTCGGGCGAGAGAGGCTGTGGGAATTCGAGCCGGCACAGTTGGACGAGGCACGACGCACGTTGGAGCTCATCGGCCAGCAGTGGGATCACGCCCTGGCGAAGCTGAAGATCGCCGTAGAGAGCGATCCGAGGTAGGGGCCGTAAGGGCGCTTCAAAACGCGGCAAACTCCTATATAATCCGCGCGCACTTCCGATTCGGTTTGCTAATGTACCCGAGCATCGGCCTGAAAGATTACGTTTGGCGCTGTAACTTGTTGATTTTTAAGGCGCCCGTAGCTCAACCGGATAGAGCACCGGCCTTCTAAGCCGGCGGTTGCAGGTTCGATTCCTGCCGGGCGCGCCATCTGAATGTCGGACGTACGACGATGGTGGACGTAGCTCAGTTGGTAGAGCCCCGGATTGTGATTCCGGCCGTCGCGGGTTCGAGTCCCGTCGTCCACCCCACCTTCGATGATGGGTGCGAGTCGGGCAGTGCGTTGTTGGACAAGGTATTTGGGCCGTTAGCTCAGCTGGTAGAGCAGTTGACTCTTAATCAATTGGTCGTAGGTTCGATCCCTACACGGCCCACCATCCAATAGCGTTCAAGAACGTCCAAGATCGTCCGCCGATTCGACGAAAACACCGGGAATTCCCGATAGTGTTGGAGATCAGCCAGACATAGGGGGGCTGGGCCGACTATCTAGATGCGCTTCGACGCGCAGCGCACAGGCCAGCTAATGTCTTTCTATGCTGCTGCGACGAGCAGCTTGCATTTTCATTCCGTGGCGGGCTCTTAACGTAATCAGCGCGTGGGGCTCGACGCGTTGTCCGGGTGCCAACGTGAGTCGATATCGACTGGCAATTGTTGCAAGCAAAATAGTAGCTTCGGCCAACGCAAATGCTGCGCCAATGCAGATTCGCCTGCCGCCGCCAAATGGCAAGTACGAGAACCGCGCTCGATGCGCCGCGTTTTCCGTATCAAATCGCTCAGGTATGAACCGTCCGGGGTCCTGCCATTGCTTGGTGTGCCGATGCAGCAGCCATGGCGAGATGATTATGATTGCCCCCTTGGGAATCTGGCGTCCGCATAGGCTATCTTCCGCGAGCGCGACCCTCACCATTGTATGTGCCGGCGGATACATCCGCATCGACTCATCGATAATCATGCGTGAATAGGGCAGCCTCGGAAGGTCCTCGTAAGTAGGCGCCCGACCTTTTAGCACCGCGTCCAATTCAGCATGCAGTTTCGCTTCGACAGCCGGGTGCTGGGACAGCAGATACCAGGTCCAAGTCATCGTCATCGCCGTGGTTTCATGCCCCGCCATAAAGATCGTGATGATATTATCGCGCACTTCTTGCGCAGTCATTCTGGTGCCGGTCTGTTCATCGCGGGCCGCGATCAGGCGGCCTAGCAAATCCTTGGGCGAACTCTCCGGGTTGCGGGTTCGTGTCGCAATCAGCCGGTCGATTACGGCATTGAATTCTCGCATCGTGCGCTTTGCCACCTTCATCCTGCCGAGACCCGCAAGCCATGCCGGCATGCCAATGATATCCAGGAGGTTGGGCCGCATCTGCGCCTGATACTCTCCAAAACTACGGTCCATAATGGCAGCCATGCCATCGGAATCGGATGAGAACATGGTGCGTGAGATGATTTGCAAGGTCACTTCGGTCATTGCAATAGACACATCGACCGTTGTAGCGCGTCCCACGCTGTCCCATTTCGCCATCAGTTCCTCTGCCGCGCCCGTCATCACCGCCGTGTAAGCCCCAACGCTGCGCTGATCGAAAGCCGGCGTCATAGTTCGTCTGTGCACCTTCCAGGTTTCGCCTTCCGAGGTGAGTAAGCCCTTGCCGAGTGCGGGCTCCAGAATGCGCCGCGTGATCTCGGTCTTCTCGTAGTTGGCAACGTTATCTAGCAGCACGTGCTTGACTGCGGCGGGGTCATTGACGATGAAGCGAGGCCGTCCAAGTATTCTTCTTTCGATGATATCCAGTTCGTAAGCTTCCTGTCCGAATGCGGCGATGGAGCTGTCGCGCAGTAGGCGGATGTACTCGACCATTGATACCTTGCCTTGAGGCGGCATCGGTGCGGGCATGACGGGGGCTGGCTCGGCCTGATTAATCGCAGAGTCATCGGCGTTCATTCTTGGTGCTCCGTGCGTCGACGCAGTTCGACAAGCCGACTGCATTATAGCCACTGGCCTTATCAGCGGATATGCTCTGGTTGAGGGGACACTCAATGCAAAAAATCGGCGTCATAGCGTTACCATAGTTGGAGCCCTTAACAATCGAGCGATCGCGAGTCGCAACTCCGGTAGACCTAATTGATCTCCATGAAGCTGCCGGTCACCGCAAGCTGCTGAGGGTCGAACTCGCTCATCGGCGCTTAATCGGGTCAGGGTCGGTGGCAGCCGCGATGCCGGCTGATTGGCTGCGTGGCGCAGGAAACCGCGAGGAGAAATCGAAAGCGGCTTGATTGGATGGCATCGTTCCATTGGAGGAATTTGACAGGGTCCGATGTATAATCCACGCATCTCGGAGGTTGACATATGGCTGCTTCCCTTAAGGAAATCGAACAGCAAGCTAGGTCTTTGGTAGCGGAGGAACGCGCCCAGCTTGCTGAGACTTTGCTTGAGTCGTTGCACTCGCCAATTTCTGACATCGAGGCGGAATGGGCGCGAGAGATCGAAAACCGAGTTGCCGCATTCGATCGTGGTGACATACCGGCATACGCAGCAGAAGATGTCTTTGCGGAAGCGCGACGCTTGTCCCGGTGAGACGAGTTCGATTCGTCGCCGCCGCGCGTCGCGAGTTTCTTGCTGAGGTTATTTACTACAACGAAGAGCGCGCTGGTCTCGGTGCGCGTTTCACGGCCGCGGTGGAGGAGGCGACGGCTCGGGCTGCCGGGTTTCCTCTAACGGGATCACGCGCTTCAAAGAGCACCCGCCGTGTCTTTGTCAGAGATTTTCCATTTGCAGTCGTCTATCGGGCCGCGACGGACGAGATTATCGTATTCGCTCTCGCACATCACTCTCGCCGTCCCGGCTATTGGCTGTCGCGTGTTCGAGATCGCTAACCGGGAAACGATGGGCACATCGCAGTTCTTGGGCGCGACGCTAATGGTTCCAGTATTGTCCGGCGACAGCCACACCCTTTGGTGGGGGCATTGTTGGGGGCTTCGCAAGAATTGGCGCCAAATAAAGTAAATAGAAACAATCGGTTATAACTGAGGTTCGGTAGCTACACGGCCCACCAATTTTTAAGCACTCAGATCAGACAATTGCAGTGGATGTCTTTTTTCTAGGCCGACCGCCCTGACGGCCGTTGGCTCGCGAGCTCTTGCGCTTCGCGCGTGAGGTCGCCTGACCGCCGCGACTGGCAAAGACGGCGGCAACCGACTGCGAGGGCAGCATCGCCGGCAGTATCGCTGTCAGGAGCCCATGCACACTAATCTGAATGTCTCGGTCCTCGAGTTCAATCGCCGATCCGTCCGGCCACACTTCGAGTTTGCTCAACTCGTCGGTAGGGACGTCCTGCAGTGCCCCGATCCACTGTCGTGGAACCAAGAAGCCAGCATTGCGGATTGTGACGATCTCAATGGCATCCCGCTCCGGGACGTAGCGGACAGCTTGCGCCCGAATCTCGGTCTCTGCCTCAATTCGGCCGGCGGCAAGCGCCGCGGCGTACTCGGCATTACTGATCCGTACATTCGTCGTTATAATTTCACCTGCACCTTAATGCCATTCCGAAAGATCACGTGAACCTGTTCGTTGGTGGGATCGTATTCGGCCTCGGCGAAACCTACCGGCGCAGCGGTGAGACGACCGCCTAAGCGTGGCCCGATTCGCGTAACTTGGAAACCACGATACCCCACGGCTCGAGGATATGGTCATTCACGAGCGCACACGCTTCATCTGTTTTTCTTCGCTCGACGAGCTGGAGCAATTTGCGGTGCTCGCGCTGTGAGTCCGCGAAGGCATTCGTCATCTTGAGTTGATAATAGACGTAATAGACATACCGCTCAAGGCTGCGCTGCAACGAAAGGATCGTCGCGAGCTGCCGCGGACGCTCTGCGGCCGCGTAGAGGAGGGTGTGGAACGCCATGTTCAGCTCGGCCCATCGCTCCGGCTGGTGATCGATGCGATCCAGCGCTTGGGCGGCCTTCTGCAGGTCACCAACAGTGAGCTTCGGTATTGCGATGCGCAGCGCACAACATTCCAAGGCCGCGCGCATCTCGTTAAGCTCTTCGAGCTCTGCTGCCGAAAGCGCCGCGACGATCGCGCCGCGGCGCGGCCGGATCTCGACGAGCCGTTCGGCCTGGAGCCTGAGAAAGGCTTCACGAACCGGAACGTGACTCACCCCGAATGATCGGGCGATCTGATCCTGACGCAAGGGCTCACCGGGCGCGAGCCGCCCGCTCACGATGTCACTACGCAGTCGCCCGACGACGAGATCGGGAGTTGACACAGGAAGTTTCATATAGATAATATATTATCTATTATTGCAGATTGCAAGCCAGAGGTAGAAGGCCATGAAACCAGGGTTTTTGTTCGTTACCGCGAGCTTTATGGTGCTTATCTCAGTCGAGCCACAGGCCGCACATGCCAATGGCGATCCACGAGTTGGAAAGCTCATAAGCCAATCGGGAGCCGCTCTTCACGTAGATGCCCTGCGTTCGATGAAGGTTATCCATGCAAAGGGCAGCGTCGTAGCCACTGGTCTTTCCGGCAATGGTGATGACTGGAATGAGATGGGCGGCATGCGGGAAGCAGCGCTTTTTTCAACGCCGCCTCGCGGCGGAGGCAGCGGCTGGGATGGCGACGAGAACTGGAATCTCGACCAGACAGGACTGGTGATCGTGGACGGGAGCGTACTCGGGCGCTCCAGTGCCATCAACCAAGCATACGTTGGTAACTACGACCTCTGGACACCAAGTTACGGCGGCGCGACGGTCACATGGGGCGGCTCGAAGAGCCAGGACGGCAAGAACTACGACGTGCTCACCGTTACGCCGCCGAACTCCAGCGTGCCGATCGACGTCTGGTTCGATAAGGTAACTAACGTGCCGGTGACGGCGGTGCAAACGGTGGGGCCGGTGGTCACGACCATTACCATGGCCGATTTCCGCCCGGTACAGGGCCTCATGATTCCCTATCGCGTGGATACGTCGAACATGAATGGCACCACCTCGTTTACGGTGACGAGTGTCGAGGTGGATCCACCCGGCGGCGCCTCGCATTTCACGGCTCCAACGTCCTCACCGCATGATTTCTCGATCGCGAACCGCGCGACGCAGGCTTCCGTCCCGATCCAGATCTCGAAGAATCAGGTATGGCTCGACGTCATGCTCAACGGAAAGGGACCGTTCCATTTCGCTTTCGACACCGGCGGAGCGAACGTCATCGATTCGGCAGTCGCCAAGGATCTTGGCGTGGCCAGCGGTGGATCGGCAGAGGTCACAGGCGTGGGCAGCGCCGGTGTTGCCTCTAGTTTCGCAGTGATCAAGAGGCTTCAAGTCGGGGATGCACTGGTCACGAATCAGGTATTCATCGTACTTCCGATCGCCAAGGGCTTCGGCATGTCCGCCGGAATGCCGATGGATGGGGTGATCGGCTACGAGGTGCTATCCCGCTTCTTGACGACCTTCGATTACGGGAATAAGAAGGTCGTGTTTCATATGCCGGGGTCGTATACGCCTCCGCCCGATGCGACCGTCGTACCGATTGCGCTATTCGGCGCACAGCCGCAATTCGCATGCGGCATCGACGATGTGCCAGCGACGTGCACGCTCGATACTGGCGCGAGCAGTTCGCTCTCGTTCTACACGCCGTTCCTCGAGGCGCATCCGAGCGTCGTACCGACAAAGGTCACCGAGCCGGGAGTGAATGGGTTCGGCGTTGGCGGTCCCACTCACGGGAGGCTCGGCCGCCTGCAGACGCTTTCCTTCGGTGGGCTGACGCTTCACGATCTTGTCGGTGATTACCCGGCACAAGGGGGAGGAGGGTATGACTTGCCCTTCTTTGGTGCCAATGTGGGCGGCGGAGTGTGGAAGCGCTTCACGATGACGCTGGACTATCATGGGCGCACCATGACACTGACGCCGAATGGGGATATCTCGGTACGCGACGAATGGGATCGCAGCGGTCTCTACCTCATCAATAAAGGCGGGATCACGGTCATCGATGTGCGCCCCGGTACACCGGCGGCGACGGCTGGACTGAAAGAGGGTGACGTCATCGTGTCGCTCAGCGGCTCATCAAATCCGTCTCTGCTCGAAGTCCGCGGCGCGTTCCGCGCGGCTCCCGGCACAGTGGTGCATCTCGTCATCAAGAGCAAAGATGGCGGCACGCACAACGTCGACCTTACGCTCGCCGATTACGTGTAGCAGGTTCAGATGGGGTCATGTAGGGCAGACACTGAAATGCTGGTTATTCGGGGCGAATTCGAAGGGCCCCTATGGGTCGAGGCCGTGTGAAAAGAACGAGCATGTGGTTCGTGAGCGGCGCGGCATCTCGGCTGATACGGCCATACGGTTGGCGCGATATTTCGGTGGCGATGCGCGTTCGTGGCTGAATCTCCAAAGTGCCTATGATTTGTGCGTGGCGGCGATCAAGGCTTGCCGAGATTCTCTGCAAGCATATTGCAGAACAGCGCACCCTGTTCGATGGCGTCGTCGAGGGCGATGTGGGTATGGGGATGCGAGTCGAACCAATGTTTGGGCATGCCGCCTTTAGTACTTTTGCGATAGTCCTTTTTCAGCACGGCCATTGCGTAGGTTTTGATATCGAGGGCGGAGAAGCTGAAGGGGCTTTCGCCGGCGAAGCGAATCAGGTACCAGTAAACGAATAGGAAATCGAATCCGGCTGGGTAGCCGACGAATACTGGCCTTCCGGGAAGGGCTTTGAGCCAGACGACGTAGCGGCGCATGGCCGTTACAGGCATTTCCAGTTCTTGCCGGCACGCGGCCCAGGCCTCTGGCTGTTGGGCCCACCATTCTGCCGTCTTGGGATCGGCCGTTGCACCCGGCAGCGTTTCAAGGTTCGCGCTGAATGTGCCGATCAATTCCTTGCCGCCTGTATACGCCGCCGAGCCAAAACTCAACATCGAGTTCGGGCCGGGGATCGGCCCGTCGGCCTCAACGTCGGTGCTCACATAGATTTCTTTGCTGCTCATGGCTGAGACTTGTGCCGCAAGACATCCCAGCGTTCGGTGACTGCCACCCGTAGCTTGCTATCGTCGATCTTTGCGATCCACTCGCGTAATTCGCGACGAGAGAAGTTCGCTGGCCAACTCATCTCGGGGAAATGTCGAAGCCGCCGGCCGCGCCGGGTCGATAAATACAGAGCGTCGAATAGAGCTTTGGCAGGGGTAGCGATGTCGAAGTTGCCGGTGTTTCGATACGGACCGTAACCGCCGATGAGTGCGGGGTCGAGTCGGTGGAACTGATATGTCCCAAAAGGGGTTCTTACGGTGGGACGTATACGTTCCGCTACGATCTGAATCACGTGCGGCGCTTGGTCGATCATGCCGTGATGATTAAGGGCGGAGAGTAGCGATACATAACCGCGAACGTCGGTCTTTTCTCCTTTTGTGGCGCGCAGCAATTGTGGAATGATGGCGTAGGATGAAAAGTCAGCATGGCCGGGCAATGCCCAAAGTCCACGTCGAACTTTGGCAATCAGTCCTTCCTTTGCCAAAGCCGAAAGTGATTGGGTCGCCCAGACGGGCGAGCCTCCAGTGGTTTTGATGACGTCGGCCGTAGTGAATACGGGTTGATGATGCGTCAGTTCGCCGAAGACAGCGGTATCTACGGCGTTCATGTGATTGTTCCCGGTGGTACGGCGAGGATCTGGTCGATGAGATCGCCGACAAACAATTGACGCGCGATCCAGGTGTTCTCGTCCTGCAACTGCTCGCGTTGCGCTGGATCCAGGTAGGCCAGAACCGTGTCTGAATACTCGGCGTGGGATATTTCGAGCGCTCGGCCGCGCGCGTTGCGTAGCGTGGCATCGTCTAGCCAGCGTCTTAGGAAACCAGTGTCGATACCTCTGAGCGTTCCATCTCCAAGAACAAACAGATCGAATACATCACGGGCCTGCACGTGCGTGCGCGAGGCAAGGGCATTGATCTTCTGACGGATGGCTGCAGGCCGTGTGTAGCTCGGCAATAGAAGCGGCGGGTCATCTGGGCGAAGATACTCGCGGACGGCGGAATCATTCGCTGGGCTGACCGCGTGCTCATCTTCCTCGCATCTATCCCGGTAAGACACGTCGATTTTGGTCGGCGATCGGATGCCGCCGCGTCCGATCAGCTCAATTTTGTAGCGCAGTGTCGTATCGGTCGACTTACTCGATCGTCCGCCGATCAGCGAGACCTGGAGTATGCCGAGGGCTTGCAGACGCCGTTGCACATCTCCGTCAGCCAGCGTCGCCCGAATGGCGCGTTGCATGGCGCCCGCGACGTCCTTGCCCACATCCAGATCGATATCTTCGCTGAATCGAATACTGCCGAAGCAAAGGCGTAGATTGGTTCCGCCTTTCAGAACCCAATCGCGTCCTTGCAGTCGCTCTGCCAGAGCTCTGAGCAGCACGACATGAAAGCCCTCGCGCAGGGCAAGCGGAGAATGGGTTGTTTTATTAATCGACATAATTATCTTAAAGCCATAATAATATCGATTAACAAGGAGGGCAACTATTCTCAAATCAAGCAGCTGGGAAGAGGGGCCAAGCCACATCGGGATCAGGAGCGCGCTGTCGCGAGTCAGAAAGCCGGCATCATTGGCCTACGCAAGCGATTGAAGTTACTTAAGTTTTATCCGCATCAAGATCGGAGGAACAGCCCAAATCGCCCACTCCCACCATTTACGTCCATCCAAAGACTTGCGGTAGCATTCGATACGACATCAAAAGTCGTGAAAAATGCCTATAAAACTAGGGTTTGATCGTCCAGAGATGTCCTGAAGCTCTCGTTGACGGATACCCTCCAGTGGAGTCATTTTTGGAGCTTGACGAGGCGGTTCCGGTTTCCTGCGTTCGAACGTTATCTTGTGTAATCCCTGACGGAGGTCACGGGCGAATGGAAGATGCGGACCCGCAGCAGCCGATGCCTTGCGATGAGGTCGAATCGCACTTTGAATCCAGCGCCGCTGCCGTGTCGGAGCTGTTTCGCGAGCACAATCGCCTGCTCGTGGGCTACCTCAGGTCTCGCCTGGGATCTCTGCAGGAGGCCAAGGAAGTTGCCCAGGAAGCCTACGTCCGGGTGTTGCAATTGCACCAGCCCGGCGCACCAGGATTATTGCGCGCGTATCTGTTCAAGACGGCCGCCAACCTTGCCGTTGACCGTCTGCGGCATCGTCGGGTACGGCAGCGCTCGGAAGAGCAGCCGCAGCTATTCGAAGAATTGAACACTTCGAGCAGTGAATCGGATGACCCCGCCGAACAACTACTGGCACGTGAACAGGCCGATCAGCTGCTGAGGTTTCTGCAGGAGTTGCCGACCAAGTGTCAGCAGGTGATGAATCTTCACCGGTTTGAGGGGATTTCGCAGCGCGACGTAGCCGCGCGCTTGGGTATTTCCGAGCGCATGGTGCGACGTTACGTCACGTACGCAATGGTTTGTTGCCAGTTGCGATTGGAAGGAATGACAGTTCATCAAGTACGACAGAAGGTGTCCCTGTGAGTAAGTCAGAACCGACGGCATCTGGTATCGCGCGACTGCAGGATGCCAGCGAATGGGTCCAGCGATTGAACGAGTCGAACGCGGAAGAGGTTGCCGATCAATGGATGCAATGGTGCGGCGCCGATCCTTTGAATCTGCCGGCATTCGAGCGAATGCAGCATCTATGGAATGCGCTTCCTGAAGCAAGGGCGACGACCTTTCACCCCGTCTTAAATCGTCCCAAACATCGCAATAGGCTGACTGCGATGGCTGCAGGCGTTGTGCTCCTTCTCGGTGTAGCGGGATGGTTCGCATGGCATTATTCCGACGAGCAGGTGCTCGTTACCGCCATCGGCGAGCAACGTCGCATCATGCTGGCCGACGGCTCGCACCTTGATTTGGCGCCTGGCTCTCGTGTCGTTACCCATTTCACGCTGGCGAAACGTGATGTGCGGCTGGAGCGCGGGCAAGCATTCTTTCAGGTTGCGCATCAATTGCCACGGCCGTTTATTGTTCATGCCAATAACCTGACGGTCACAGCCGTTGGGACTCAGTTTGATGTGCGGATCAGTCCTGACGCAACGGCCGTGACCGTGATGGAAGGTCGCATCAAGGTGTCACCTGACGCGGAGAAAATGGACCAAGGTGGCACCAGGACTGACATCATTCGCGCCGATATCGGCCAACGAGTGACATTTTCCAATTCGGCCCGCCAGTTCAGTGTCGGTACCGTTGATCCGACCGTGGCCGGCTCATGGCGCGGCGGAAAGCTGCAATTCGTGGGCGAATCCTTAGAGGATGTTGTGGGGGTCATCAATCGCTACTCCACAAAACACATCGTCGTAGCGCCGGCGCTGCAACAAACACGATTTACCGGCACGGTGTCGCCAACGACAGTTCGCGATTGGTTTAAAGCATTGGAGCAAATATATGCTGTGGAAGTCATCGATCAAGGAACGGACGGAATGCTCATCAGGTCGCGCACGCGCAATGGTATCCGGAGCTAGAACTGTCACGCGGTTGATGCTTGTGGCCGTGGTGGCGTGGCACGCGACGGCGCGCGCAGACGACATCATGGATCGCCAGATCCATTTCCATATTGCTGCCTCACCGCTGCCAAGCGCCCTCATCGAGTTCTCGAGTCAAAGTGGTGTGCAGGTGGCAGCCGCGGATGCCACGGTCTCGAATCTGAAGTCCAACGGCGTAAACGGTACATATTCCGTCCGAGCGGCGATGGCCATGTTGCTGCAGGGCACAGGGTTGGCGTATTCGCAGGCCGGAACTGGCACGGTTGCGATTGCCGCGGCCGGGCCGACGTTCGGGACCCTGGCGCGAATGGGCGCGCCGAACGGCGCGGGCCGACCATCGGTGGACACCTCTCCGCCAGCAACCGCCAACGCTACACCCGTTCCGCAGACAGAACTTCCCGAGATCGCCGTCACCGCCGCCCGGCGGCCGACCGACGAGGAATTGGCCGGAAACAGTCTCAGTCAATTTGTCGATCACCATGCCACGACCCATAACTTCACCACTCCCGTAGACCGCAACCTTGGACGCTGGCGCGGCGGCATGCAAAGCATCTGCCCGGCCACGACCGGGCTCAGCGCGAACTACAACGCCTTCGTGACATCGCGGCTACGCGCCGTGGCGGAGTACGTGGGCGCGCCGCTGCAGTCGGATCCGAATTGTTTGGATAATGTCACCGTTGTTTTCACGGATAACCCGGAACAAGCGATGAAAGGAATCGTGAGTTGGGCCGAGAAATACTTCCAGCGAAACAATCATTTTCAATCGATCAAGCGGCTCATTGCATATACCAACGATCACGCGATTCAGGGATGGTATTTCACCACGCGTGCAGGAGCGAGGGTCTCAAATACCGAGATCGCACTGCTTCCCGTCAATCTTCTGCCCATCTGGCCAAAAATCTTTCCGCGTAACAACGGCGGCGATACCAACGGGATTGGCGCCGCCGTTCTAATCGTCGACGTTAGGAAAATCGAGGGCACTCCGATCGGCGCGATCGCCGACTACTTAGCAGTATTGAGCTTGTCGGTGATTCAAACGCCGGACCATTGCGATCCACTGCCCTCTATCTTGGACCTCATGTCATCGAGCTGTGGCGCCCGTGAAAAACCGACTGCGATAACAGCCGGAGATTTGGCCTTCTTGAAGGCGCTATATTACAAAAACACAGCGTGGGGCGGATCGCTTTCAAGGGCCGATATCGAAGCCAATATGAAGGGCCAGTTCAAGCTTCGTTAGCGACGGTTGTGGTGCATTGGAGCAAGCGAGTTTGCTGTTAACGTCTTTGCTTTGCTTTCGATGCCAGCAACCGGATCGACGGCGGTCGACGCGCAACCTTGGCGGCAACGGAAACCGGCTGCGGTCGAGACAGTTCACGTTGGAGGGGCGGCGCCTGTGCTTGCTTGAGGCGGTCGATGAACCAACGGCCGGCCGGCCCCGGCGGGCTGTCGGTCCTGTAGATAGCCACCATGTCGATAACGTAGCCCCCGGGCGGCGCATGATCGGACGTGATTTCAATGAGCGCGCCGCTTGCGAGTTCCGCCTCGATGGTATGCAGGGGCATGCTTCCGAAACCCAAGCCCGCGCGCAGGAAAGCCAGCTTGGCGCCGAGGTGAGAGAGGCGCCAAATTTTTGGATACTTGGGGCGGGACGCCACTAACGAGCCCGTCATATCGTTAGGATCAACATGCGAGATCTGGATGTGTTCGGCGAGGACAGAGGTTGGTATCCGCCCGCGTCGACTCGCCAGCGGGTGCTTTGGCGAAACAACCATGGACAGCCTAACTGACAGCAGCACTTCATGGGTCAGTTGCGGGGGTATGAGCGCCCATGACCCCACGACCCCGATGGCGCAGCGCCCGTCGAGCACGGGCTCAATCACAGCGCTCGACTCGACGTCGAATCTGAGCAGCGTCGCCGGAAATTCCTTCTGAAATGCCGCGACCGCGCGGGTAAATGTCGCGTCCGGAAACATGACGTCGACGGCCACGCTCAATTCAGCTTCAAGACCGCCAGCCAAACTCTTCGCCCGCGCTTTGAGCAAGTCGACATCGCCCGCCACCGCACGCGCATTGGCGAGAAGCGTGCGGCCTTGGTCCGTCAGCACCGGAAGATGTCCGCTTCGATCGAATAGTTTCACGCCGAGTTGACCTTCAAGATTGGCCAGCGACTGGCTCACGACGGACTGCGCGCGACGTAAGCGGCGGCCGGCCGCCGAGAAACTTCCCTCATCTGCGACCGCAAGAAAAGTGCGGAGCTGATCCAGTGATACGCCGTCAAGCATATTTCTACCCCCGTTTCGGAATCTTGCGTTGCAAGTGGGCTCGACCTACCAAAGCACTGCGCAAGCCACCTTTGGATTGACGCTTCGCGCGACTTTTTGAACACGGCGGGTCGTTGGTTGATTCGTTCGGCCGCAGTGAAATGAGTGAGCAGCGATGAGATTTCATCGCTGCTCCAAATATTGAGCGGCCAGGGACCGTAGTTCCCGAAGCGCGGTTGAACGGCCGCTTAAGCCCTCCTCGTCGTCGAGCGCACTTGCAGCCTTCATGAGCTGCAACAGCACGATTGCGCGGTCGCGCGCGCGCTCCGCGGAGAGTGTCGGCGAGCGTGCGCGCAGGATCAAGGCGATACGCTTGCGCAGCAGATAGCGAAATGTCTCGCGACGCGTACGCTCATCCATTCGGGCTTCGGCTAAGGGCAATGTCGCCGCACGCTCCTGCGGGTGAGCCCGCAGCACTCCAAAGAGTCCCTCTATGAGGGCCGCGGTGGAGAGATCCCGTGCCTGAGCCTCGAGCGATTCTAAGTCTGCGGTGAGCAACGCGACATAGCTTTGCACCAACGTGTCGGCGAGTGCTTCCTTGGAGGGAAAGAACTGATACAACGAGCCGATAGGCGCCTCGGCACGCGCGGCAATTTCGGTCATGGTTGCGGCCGCATAACCTTTCGCAGCGAAAACGGCCGCGCCGGCGGCGAGCAGTTCGGCGACACGCTGCTTGCCGCGCTGACGTTTCGGCAAAACCGCCGCTGCGGCCGCTGCTTGACTTGACATTTATGAGTCTCCCCTCATAATTGGAGTTATATGAGTATACCCTCATATATACGCGCTGTATATCGCCTGGGCGATGTCCTTTTTCTTAACTTGCGAGAGACACCATGCAATTGAATACGAAGACCACGGCTCTGGTACTGATCGACCTGCAAAAAGGAGTTCTGAGTAGGCCGCTTCTCCCCAACCCTGCGAGCACCGTTTATGCGCGCTCGAAGGCGCTCGCATCCTGCCTTCGCGCGGCCGGCGGCCCGATCGTCTGGGTACGCGTGTCTTTCGCCAGCAATTTCGCGGATGCGCCGCGCGCAAGGGTCGATCAGCCGAGCGACATGGGTTCCCTGCCAGCCGGTTGGGATGAGTTTCCGGAAGCCCTGCCCCCATCCGATGTGATGGTGACCAAGCGTCAGTGGGGCGCCTTCTACGGCACAGATCTTGATTTGCAGCTGCGGCGTCGGGGGGTGAACACCATCGTGTTGGGCGGCATTGCCTCTAGCATCGGGGTTGAGTCCACGGCGCGAAGTGCCTGGGAGCACGGCTACGAACTCGTCCTCTGCGAGGATCTTTGCTCTGATTTGAGCGAGGAGACGCACGCCCACAGTTTCAAGTACACCTTTCCCCGCTTGGCACGTGTGGTGAATTCGGAGTCGATTACCTTCGAATGAGTACCCCCAAGGTCTCTACTCAGCTGCCAGCCAAATCGCGACTCGACAGCTGGCCCGTCCCGCTGCTCTGGCTCGCACTACTGGCGCTGTCGGTGTCGATTTTTGCAGGCTGGAGCGCCTTGAGATTGCCGGCAGCGCTCTTGCTGGGACCCATGATCGGCGCAATCGTGCTCGGCGTGAACGGGGCAAAAATCCAGGTGCCTCCCATCCCGTACCTGGGTGCGCAAGCGATCGTCGCCGCCATGGTGGCGAACAGCATCACCCGCTCGATCCTGGTGACATTCAGTCATCAGTATTGGCTCTTCTGCACGGTGATATTAGGTACTCTGCTGGGCGCCGCCGGCATCGGCTGGTTTATCAGTCGAACGGGATTGATCAGCGGTGCCACCGCCGTGTATGGCACCTCGCCGGGCGCGGCCAATGCAATGGTCATTCTCGGCGAGGCGGAAGGCGCCGACGCGCGCCTGGTGGCCTTCATGCAGTTCTCACGTGTGTTGCTGGTTGCCGTGGCGGCCGCACTGGTAGCGCGCTTCTGCGCGCATGTCGGAAATACGCATGCCCCGAGCGCACCCTGGTTCGGCCCGGTCGCTTGGGGCAACCTTGCCCTGGTACTGATCCTTGCAGCGCTAGCTCAACAATTCGGTCGAGTAATGCGACTACAGGCGTGGGCGCTTTTGGGTCCGATGATCCTGCTCTCGGTGCTACATGCCGGCGGATGGCTTCAGATTGATCTGCCACGTTGGCTGCTGGCCGCGGCGTACGCCTGCTTGGGGTGGCACATCGGCTTGGGTTTCAGGCGCGAAGCGCTCATCCATGCGGGCCGCGCCATGCCGGTCGTCATCGTCGCAGCGCTTACTTTGATGGGATTTTGTGCAGTATTGGCACAGTGCCTCGTCAAATTTACCGGGACCGACGCACTCACCGCGTATCTTGCTACCAGCCCGGGAGGTCTTGACTCGATAGCCATCATTGCAAGTTCGACCCCTCAGGTCGATCTGCCGTTCGTGCTGGCCCTGCAATGGGTGCGACTGCTGTTCGTGATCGGCCTGGCGCCGCTCATCACGCGGTTTGTCGTCAAACACTCACCGCATCTGCGAAAGCCACGGGGTTGAATGTCCGCCCCTGCGGATGTCACCTGGAAGTCGCAGGACTGCACCGCCTACCTAGCGGGGCTGATCAAGCTCTGGAACGATGGTATCCCGAAATTGAACCGGCGATGCCGGCGGATGCCTCAATTGCTTTATTTCGCGTTGCAGAAGAAGCGCTCGCGATGACGTTCAAGCGCGGTGCCGTCGAGGTAGCAGATCTGCAAGTCACCGTGGATGAAAACGTTTTGCATATGAAGTTCACCGACAATGGCATTCCGATCATGCGCAGTGGAGCGGAGCAAGGCGCGGAGATCGCGCTGGCAGCGATGCGCTACCGCCTGCGACTCCTCGGAGGCAGTGTCGATATCGAGCGCGCGCCCGGCGGGGACACAATACTGAGTGCGCGACTCCCGCTATAAAAAATGGTCTGCGCAGTGGTCCTTCTCGTCAGGAATTTCAGCGATCCATCGCTCAAATGCGTTTGTCTGGGGCTGGATATCGAGTAAACCTCTTCAGCTCGCGTAATGTCTCGGGAACAAGATCCGAAACGTCGTGCCCTGATCCTTGATCGATTGCATCTCGATCGATGCGTCTAGCATGTCACACAGGCGCTTGACGATTGAAAGACCGATGCCTTCGCCCGCATCGCCACGCAACGTCTGCATATCCGCTTCTTCGGGACGGGTGTGGCTGGCAGCCATGGGTTTCGCTTCGGCCGCTGGTTCGAGCGCCGCGGCGAGCGGCTGTGCGGATGCGGTATGGAAACCGGGTCCGGTGTCTTGGATGCTCAAAATCCAGCGTTTCGAATCGTTCGGAGCGCTGTCACCCCAGCTAACGCTGATGCCCCCCGCATGGGTGTATTTGACGGCATTGAGAATAAGGTTTTGGGCGATGCGTCGGATCTTGACGGCATCCCCGTCGGCCGCGAGCCCTTCTGGCCCTTCACATTCCAGAAACAGTCCGCGCTGCAGCGCTATTGGCCGGATACTCTCGCACAAAGCCTGAAGGAGCGGCGTCGCATCCAAGGGCTCGATCTGGCGCACCTCACGGCCAGCCTGAAGGCGGGCCAGGCTCGTCACATCATCGAGCAACTGGTGCAGCGAGGTAACATTGCGCATCAGAATCCGGATGAATTCGTCTCGCGAAGACTCTTCTTTGCCGCGACGCGTAAGCCCGACGGTCACACTCGCCACGACACTTAAATTCCCGCGCAGGTCATGGGCCGCTTCGCGCCATAGATCGCCGCGTTGCCGCTCGAGAGCGCGAAATTCTTCGAGCGCTCTTTCCAGGTCCTTTACCTGTCCCTCGGCCTCCTGTTGTTGGAGGCTGAAGTACTGATTCACGCTCTCCTCGATCGCACTACAGCAGAGCGTCGCCCAGGCCTGTCGGGCACGGATGAATGCCTCCGCAGAAACCTCGGGGTGGGCTTTCGCATACGTGTCGAGTTCGAAAATAACGCAGCCGTTAAGTTTTCCCAGCTCGCGGGTGACCTCGCGTAGATCATACCCCTGCAGCCAGCGTTGCAACCCGTGCGCCGCAGCCGGTGCCTGACCCGCCGCCTCGGCGAGCGCTTCACTCGGAACATGCCGCAAACTCTGCTCGAAAGCGAAGAGCAGCGCCGGAATATGATCCAAGAGTTCTGCACGGGGCAATGCATCGCCCCCGGTGAGATTCGGATCACGTCGGATGGCGCCTTGCCAGGCGCCGAGCAACGCGTCGCGGCGGTTCCTCATGTGGTTGGCCAAGTCGGCCAGTTCCTCAAGAACATTCGCCATGTATATTCTCCCAACGGCAAGGCATTTTTAGTTCGTGACTCGCCGCGTGTCACAGGGAATGCAGCGCGTTTATTCTAAGACACAAGTGGATTCCCATTCTCTTTGTGTTTCAATCGTCCGCTGATGTTCGGGGACAACCATCTTTTAACGGAGTCCGATTTGGACCACCGGCAAATCAGGCCGATTTTACTAAGATATAAATCAACGGCTTATGACCAAGATGGGGTGATGTGATAGTTGCGGGCCTACCTTTTAAGTCAGCACAGTCAAGAACTTACACGGTACGTTCGCATCGCCCGAGAGCGATGTTGTGGTATTCAGGGGATTCTGTGCTACTGGCGAAATCCGCGCATCGGCTCAATTCCCCAACGATCTTCCTTCGGTCTTCACCTACATGGTGCCGCGCGCGCCGTTCGCAATGCACCTGAAATCGCTCTGTGAAGCGTGCGAGCCAAGGCGATTGTAAACGAGTCGATGAGTACTTTCGGACCCAAAGCGGACGCTGCCATACGTGGGGAACTATTTTAGAATCGCAGCTTACTCTCAACTAAAAGGGGGAAATTATGACGAAGCAAAAGCACATTCTGGCGCTCGTGACAGGAGCCGGTCTCACGGCTGCATGTCTACTCGCCGCGGGTCCTGTGGCCGCTTCCGATCAAGGGAACTGGCCAGCCAGTAAGGTTGGTGCTCCCGCGCCGAAGGTTGTGGGATTGCCGGCAGCGCTTGCAAAAAACCTGGCCAACTTCGACGACCTCGACTTCCATGTCTACACCGGCCAGCAGTGGGGAAACCTTCACAAGAGTCATGCACAAGACATCGTTGTGTATTACCCGGATGGCCACACCACCAAAGGAATTCCCGATCACATCAAGGAGCTGAACTTCATGTGGACGTTTGCTCCGGATAACCGCATTACTGAGCATCCGGTCCGTTTTGGCACGGCAGACGCTGAATGGACCGCTGTAATGGGTTTTCTGGACGGCACCTTTACGAAACCCATGACTCTACCGGATGGCACGGTCATTCAGCCGACGGGAAAGGCTTACCATCTGCCGATGGCGACCCTGGGGCATTGGAACAAGCAGGGCGTCATGGCCGAGGAATATCTGTTCTGGGATAACGCCACGCTTATGAAGCAGATTGGTGTTGGGAAATAACTGACGAAGGGGAGGCCGAACGACCGTCGTCGGCCCGATAGCTGACGAAGCGCCTGGTTGCCCATCACGGTTACAGCAAAGTAAAAGGCATTGCCGCGCTCACTGTGGGCTAACACTCGCTAGAGCCGCTCGCGCACCAGCACTGCCATACGCTTACCGGTGGTCCCCGGCGGAAAGAACGCGACATAGTGGCCCTCTTGATCAAGCAGGTACGTCAGCGAAGCGTGCTCGATGAAATACGTGCTCGATTTCTGAGGATAGACCTTACGGAAATACAGCTTGTAGCTTGTCGCGACACGGCGGACCTCAGTTTCGCTTCCGCGCAGAGCGATAAGCCGCGAATCGAATGCCGCAACGTATTTCCGCAGAACTTCTGGGGTGTCACGCTGCGGATCGAGCGTGACGAACAGCGGCTGAACCTTCGCGCTGTCTGGACCCAGCACTTGCATCAGGTGCGCTATCGAGGCAAGGTCAGTCGGACATACGTCTGGGCAGAACGTATAGCCGAAATATAGAATCACTACCTTGCCGCGGAAATCGGCAAGAGTGCGGCTGTGGCCCTCAACGTCGGTTAGCGTGAACGGACCGCCGACTGCCGCGGTCCCGGACATCAAGTCGCGCATCATGCGCGCGGCGTCGCCGCGCTGCGGTTCGCCGGCCGCATCAGTATTCGATCCTGCAAGCAGCGATGCTGCGATCAGAGAAACCGCGACAAGGGCGACCGGCACGATGCGCAGACGACGCATCACGCTCCGAATGTGTATTCGGTCCCGGTCGTGGAAGTTATCAAGCGATCCGGCATCTGCTCGCGTGCGAACTGAACGAATGTGGGTCCCGAACAATGCATGGGAATGACGACGTCAGGATCGATCTGCTTGAGCTCTGCCACCGTCTTGCGCACATAGTCGTCATCGGCCGGAAACAGATGGAACCCGCCAACCACTGCGTGGACCTTCGAAACGCCGGAGACCTCGATCGCCTGGCGTACGGTATTCACGATACCGACATGCCCACAGGACGAAATGACCACCAACCCACGGTCCTTGACGTTGAAACAGGTACCATGCTCATCCCAGTGTTGGTCGGGTACGAACTTCCCTTCGGCCTTCGCATCAAGCGCCGGCATGTCGCAGCCGAGCCCGTCAGTCTTATGGTATTCGACCGTCGTATTCGGCAACACGCGCTCGAACGTCCGACGCTCGATGTGGCCGGTCGAGAACGCGTGTCCCTCGATGACGCGAGGTTGCTCACACTTCACGATTCGCACTCGCAGCGCCTCGAGCTCCCGATAATCGAGCACGCCCCAGTCGGCGAAATGTCCGGGTGCGCCAATGACCGCCTTGCGATTGCAGAAGTTGTCCTCCCCCCCGACGTAGAGAGTCAGGTCGGAGGGAAGGTTGCCGCGGTACCTTTGCAGAAATCCGATGAGGCCGCCGAAATGGTCGAAATGGCCATGGCTCAAAATCATGGCTTGAACCTTTGAGGGGTCCACACTCATGATCTCCATGTTGTTGATCAACGCCTCGGGCGTATAACCATAATCGAGCAGGAGGTTGCGCGTGTCGGTGCCAACTCGCGATTCCAACGCGAGTGCAAGCCCCCATTCGTTGTGCAACGCCTTGCGGAAGTTCGTTGTCGAGATGAACGACGTGCGTTTCACTTTCACCCACTTCGAGCTGCCGGCGCGCGGCGTGTCATAGCTGCTGTCAGTGAGCACCTTGATCACAAGCGTGTCGACGGTGGGAACCGTGGCGAGCCTCGGCGACTGAGCCGAAGTGGTTCGGGGAAGCCCATACGCTGCGATGGCAGCCAAGGATCCGACGACGAAACGGCGCCGCGATGGAATGTTCATACCCCCTCCCATTGGTTGGTCAGACAAGGCACATTGTAACCGGCAGGCACAGAAGCGCTCCAAGAATGACGCAGAGTGGTCGATTCATCTAAATACTCCCCCGGTTTTTTTAGATGACCATTGATTCCATAACATCAGCATCAATGCCCATAAGCGCACCTCGTACTCTCAATTGGCGCATCACGCAGCGGTAAGCCTCACGCCGATAGATCGCGAATCGCCAATAAAGAGTGACAAACGGCCCGCATATGGAAGTGCCGCACACGGGCACATACCGACAGCCTGAGGACAAGAAGATTGCGCCGTTACTCCTCACCCTGTTCACGCAAACGCGTGTGCTGACTGGCGGGTCCTGGCCGAAGTCCGACTCCGCAAACGCCAATATTTCGGTGGCCAGCCGTCTAATCAAATGGCTTTATAACTTCTCGAATAGTCAGCGGCGTCGCGCGCGAGTTGTTGGATCCCCGCCCAATCACCCGCAGAGATCATGTCGGAGGGGGCAAGCCAAGACCCCCCGATACAGACGACATTCGGTAATGCGAGATAGTCCGCCGCGGTAGCGGGTGTGATCCCGCCTGTCGGGCAGAATAGAACGTCCGGAAACGGTGCCGCGAGTGCTTGCAGCAAGCTGATGCCACCGGCCTGCTGGGCTGGGAAGAACTTGAGGATGTTAAATCCCGCGTTACGGGCGCTGATCACCTCCGTCGGTGTCATGACGCCGGGGAGCAGCGGGAAGCGCGCGCCGCGCGCTGCGGCGGCAAGCTCCGGGGTCAGACCCGGCGTGACACCAAATTGTGCTCCGGCTCGATCCGCCGCGGCGAAGTCGACGGCTCGCGTGAGGGTCCCGACTCCAATGACAGCGGCAGGAACCGCTTTTCGCATGACTTCAATGGCAGCGAGCGCAATCGGCGTGCGCAGCGCGACTTCAAGCACGCGTAAACCGCCGGCGGACAACGCGCGCGCCAGGGGCGCAGCATGCTCGAGCTCAGATATGGTCAGAACCGGAATCACCGGTGCGATGCCTACAATATCCTCGATTTTCATTGAATCTTCCCGTGACCCAGCGCTACCGCATTCATGCGGGGAGCCAGAAATTGAAGGGCTGCCAGCGCCAACCAATAAGCCGCAGCCGCGACGATGAAAATCGGCGTATAGGTGCCGACCGCGTCCAACACCCATCCGGCATACTTCGCCATCAGCATGCCGCCAACTGCACCAGCGGTTCCGCCGATCCCGACAACTGAGGCGACGGCTTGCTTGGGAAAGACATCGGACGGAAAGGTGTAAAGATTTACCGAAAAAGCCTGGTGTCCGGCGGTCGCCATGCCGACCAGAGCTACGGCCATCCACAAATTGTCGGCGTACATAGCAAACATCACCGGAAATACCAATACCGATGCTAGCAGCATCGTGAGTTTACGCGCGCTATTGAGGTTGACGCGCAAGCGAATCAATTTGGATGACATCAAGCCGCCTGCGATACTGCCTATGTCCGATACCGCGTACACCACGACTAAAGGTGGTCCGAAATTCCTAAGATCCAAGCTGTATCGCTTCGCAAAAAAATCCGGCAGCCAAAACAAGAACATCCACCATATTGGGTCGATAAGAAATCTTGCCGTGGCATATGCCCAGGTTTCGCGCACCCGCAACAGGCGCCGCCACGAGATTCTCTCACCATTTGCCGAGGGATCGCTGGTGATGAATGTGAGTTCTTCGCGATTTACGCGCGGATGGACGCTTGGCTGCCGATAAACCTTCAACCATACGACCAACCACACCAGACTAAAGGACCCGGTCACCACAAATGCGGCGCGCCAACCCATTGCCAGCGTGATACCGGGAACGATCAATGGCGTCAGGATGGCGCCGATGTTCGAGCCGGCGTTGAATATGCCGGTCGCGAATGCGCGCTCGCTCTTGGGAAACCACTCTGCGATGGCCTTGAGGGCCGCTGGGAAATTGCCTGATTCGCCGAAGCCCAATGCGAATCTAACTGCGATAAAGCCGCCAATGGTGCTGACAAAGGCATGAGCGATGTGTGCGGCCGTCCATAGGACGACGACTGTCGCGTAGCCCAAACGCGCACCGATTTTATCGATCAGCCGGCCGAATCCTAAGTATCCAAGCGCGTAAGCGGCCTGGAACCAAAAGATCACATCGCTGTACGATGATTCGGTCCATCCATATTCGTGTTGCAACGTCGGCTTGAGCACGCCGATGATTTGACGGTCCACATAGTTGATGGAGGTTGCCGCGAATAATAAGGCGCAGATCACCCAGCGATAGCGGCTCATCGCGGGACGGTCGATGACGTTCGGATCGCTAATGGGGTTCAAGCGGAGTGATCGAAATCGCCGAGACCAACGCATTACCCCGGCGTGGACGGAAGGCGAGGACTAGCATGCCGTTGCTGACCGTGGCATCGAATGCAC
>Ga0206853_1030_pt1 | contig 22840 bp, 18 predicted proteins | sample Alteio_BWOrgCont_52_FD_152859 | JGI IMG/M metagenome (GOLD analysis project Ga0206853, IMG submission 152859) | Enriched cells from forest soil in Barre Woods Harvard Forest LTER site, Petersham, Massachusetts, United States -... | ecosystem: Environmental > Terrestrial > Soil > Temperate forest >... | reverse complement strand
TCATGTGCCGCTCAACGACCATACGCGCAACCTCATTGGTGCGCGCGAGTTTGCGTTATGCAAGAACGGCGTGCGGATAATCAATTGCGCGCGGGGGGGGATAATGGACGAGACCGCATTGCTTGAGGCGCTTGAAAGTGGTGCTGTTGCAGGCGCTGCGATGGACGTCTTTGCCAAAGAGCCTCCGAATCCCGGTGATCCGCTTATTGCCCACCCCCGTGTTATTGCCACGCCTCATATCGGCGCAGCGACAATCGAAGCGCAAGAGCGTGTCGCGCTCACCATTGCCCGCCAATTGGCTGACGCTTTGGAAGGGAAACCTGCAGTCGGCATCGTAAATCGCGGGTAAAGGGTCTAATGTTGGTTTTAAGGTTTGGTTATTGGCAAGTGTAAGCACGCAACTATATTGAACACCTTAAAACCGTTTCATCACCGGACACTTGATTTATTATGGTAATTCAGTGAAGTCGTTTCCCGTTGCGCACCCTTTCCTCTATGCGTATCTTTACAGTTTGCCTGATAGTACGCACCGGAGTGAGGGCAAGCCGATTGTAAGGCTGTTTTCGGGAATTTTATAGTGCAAGGCGCTATGCCACTGCTCTTTTTCGCATTTTCCATTTATCATCTTATACATGTTTGAGTTTCTTCAGAGCCTGTTTCCCAGCAAACGCCAGAAGGATGTAACGCGTCTTCTGCCGATTGTGGATGAAGTTAACGTATTTTCCGAACAATTTGCCGCGCTTGATGAGCAAGAACTGCGAGGCAAGACACAGGAATTCCGTACACGCTTGCGCGAGCGCATCGGCGCAATTGAGGATGAAATCGCGGCTTTGCGGGAGCAATTGCAGCAAGATATCGGTCCTGATGAACGGGAAAAGTTCCACAACAAAATCGAAGACTTACAATCCGAACGGAATAACAAAACGCAGGAATTTCTCGATGAACTTCTTCCGGAGGCGTTCGCGGCGGTAAAAGAAGCATGCCGGCGGCTTGTCGGCACGGAGGTGGAAGTAACGGGGCATAAACAGGTGTGGGATATGGTGCCGTTTGACGTCCAATTGATGGGTGGCACTGTTTTACACGAAGGCACAATCGCGGAGATGGCGACGGGCGAAGGAAAAACGCTTGTGGCGACGCTTCCGATATACCTCAATGCATTAGCAGGGCGGGGCGCGCATCTGGTTACGGTGAACGATTATCTCGCTCGGCGCGACAGCGAGTGGATGGGGACGATTTACAGCTATCTTGGTTTGACCGTCGGCTGTATTCAGCAACAAATGAACACGTTTGAAAGGAAGAAGCAGTACGAGTGCGACATAACGTACGGCACGAACAGCGAATTCGGCTTTGATTATCTTCGCGACAACATGGCGAACGACGACGCAGAGATTGTGCAGCGCGGGCATTATTATGCTATCGTTGACGAAGTGGATTCCATCCTCATTGACGAGGCGCGTACACCTCTTATCATCTCCGGTCCTGTTCCCCACGACGACCAAAGCAAGTTTAAGGAAATGAAGCCGCGCATCGAGCGTCTTGTAAACGCTCAGCGCGCATTTGTTTCAAAAATAGTCGCTGAAGCGGAGGAACTTCTTTCGCGAGGCAAGAAAGACGAAGCAGGGGTGAACATTTTCCGTGCCTTCAGGGGTTTCCCGAAAAACAACCGTTTGATGAAACTGCTTTCCGACGGCGACAATAAGAAATTGATGCAGGATACCGAAATGGTCTATCTGCGCGATTCCGGCGCACAGATGCACGTCATAGATGACGAACTGTTTTATGTTATCGAGGAAAAAAACCACCAAATATACCTAACGGAAAAAGGGCGCGAGCATATCACCAATTCCGGCGAAGACGACGATATGTTCCTGATTCCCGATATGGGAACGGAGATGAGCGAAATAGATAACAATGAGGCGCTAAGCCCCGAAGAAAAACAAATTAAAAAGGACGAATTGCTTGCGCGGTACTCCGACCGCAGCGAGCGCGTCCATATTGTTGATCAATTGCTGCGCGCCTATTCGCTGTATGAAAAGGACGTGGAGTACGTTGTGCAGGACGGAAAGGTGCTTATCGTTGACGAATTCACAGGTCGCATCCTTGCGGGACGCCGCTATTCAGAGGGGCTGCATCAGGCGATTGAAGCGAAAGAGGACGTGGAGGTTGAAAAAGACACCCAGACGTTCGCGACTGTCACAATCCAGAATTATTTCCGTCTGTATAATAAACTTGCCGGTATGACGGGCACCGCTGAAACGGAAGCGGGCGAATTTGACGAAATATACAAGTTAGACGTTGTCGTTATACCGACCAATAAAACGTGCGTCCGCAAGGACAACGAAGACGTTATCTATCGCACCAAGCGTGAAAAGTATAACGCCATCCTGAAGGAAATCGAAGAAACGCATAAAATCGGTCGCCCTGTTCTGGTGGGAACGACGAGTATCGAGGGTTCGGAGACTATTGCGCGAATGCTCAAGCGCAACGGTATTCCGCATAATGTGTTAAATGCCAAGCAGCACGCACGCGAGGCGGAAATTATTGCGAATGCGGGATTGAAAAACGCGGTAACGATAGCCACGAACATGGCGGGGCGCGGCACGGATATCAAATTGGGACCAGGCGTTGTTGAACTCGGTGGGTTGCATATTGTCGGCACCGAGCGGCACGAGTCGCGGCGCATAGACCGCCAATTGCGCGGTCGCGCCGGCAGACAGGGCGATCCCGGTTCTTCGCTGTTCTTTCTCGCGCTCGACGACGATCTGATGCGCCTTTTCGGCGGGGAGCGTATTGCCGGTATCATGCAGCGTATGAAAATGCCTGAAGGCGAGCCGATTACCCATGCGATGGTAACACGCAGCGTGGAGCGTGCGCAGAAAAAGGTTGAAGAGAATAATTTTGCCATTCGCAAACGCCTGCTTGAGTACGACAACGTGATGAACAAGCAGCGAGAGGTTATTTATGGGATGCGCCTCCATGCAATTTCCGGCGAACGTCTGAAGGACGAAATACTTGAAATGGCGGAGGATATCGCGCGCGGAACAGTGCACGAGCATTTTGCGAATGCCGAAGCCGCGTTGATTGTGGATGAGACTCGCCGCCTATTCCTTGCCGATGCGCAACTGAAGGCGGAGGAATTTCAATCGCTCGGCGAAGAGGGAGTTACCGGACAGGTGATGGAAGCGGTGAACGATTTTTACAAGCGTAAGGAAGAGCGCACCGGCGTACAATTTATGTCTGCCATAGAACGGATCGCCTTTATGCAGGTGATTGACAACAAATGGCGGGAGCATTTACGCGAAATGGATGACCTGCGCGAAGGCATCCACTTGCGTTCGTACGGGCAGAAAGACCCGCTTTTGGAATATAAAACGGAAGCGTTCAGTATCTTCGTCTCAATGCAGGAAAGTCTGCGCAAGGATATTGTTGAATTTGTATTCAAGTCGTTTCCTGCAGAACAGCAGCATGCTCCGCAACTTCGCAGCCGACGTCCGACGCGTCCCGCCCCAAGCCGTTTGACGTATCAGCATGAGAATGCTTACGGAATGGGATTGCATGCCCCCGCTCCTGATGCTCCTCCGCCGGGTACGGAGGGGCAGCCGGGTGAGCAATCGCAAAATGGCGAGCCGATACGCCGCGAACCTATCCGCGTAGCGGAGAAAATCGGCAGGAACGAACCATGCCCTTGCGGCAGCGGAAAAAAATATAAAAATTGCCACGGATTGGGAGCGTGAGGAAATGCTAAATGATAAATAATCATTTGGAAATAATTTATGAATTTATTTATATTCGTACATAATTTATAACTCATAACCCATAACGCATAATTTCCCCATCCATGCTTAGAAAAGTACTCTCCGTCATAGCCGGGGTTGCAACGGCTTTTGTCCTTCTGATGCTTCTTGAATCGTTGCTTTGGATGATCTTTCCGCCTCCACCGGGAACGGATATAAAAAGTCCGGAGTCTGTTCGGGCAATTATGCAGAGTATGCCTTTTGCGACATTTCTATTACAAATGGCAAACTATGCGCTCATATCTTTTGCCGGCGGGCTTGTCGCATCACTTATTGCAGGCAGAAGCGTTGCAATGCCTGCGCTCATTGTAGGCGTATTAGTGATGGCGTCGGGAATATGGGATTCGGCGGAGGTCGGATGTCCTTTGTGGTTTACCGTTATCAGCGCGCTCGAATTCATCCCATTCGCGTATGCCGGGTTTCTATTGGTGCGAAAGAAGGCATAAATTACTTTGGGCAGAGGGAATATTCCAAAATCGGTTTGCGTTTTCACATCTTCCAGCGACGATGTTGCTCCACAATATTTCCATGCTGCCGCCGCGCTTGGCAGGCGAATAGCAGAACGCGGTCACACACTTGTCTATGGCGGGGGAAAATCGGGATTGATGGGAGAATTAGCGCGATCGGCACAACGCAGCGGTGGAAGAGTTGTGGGGATAATCCCCGTGGAAATGAAAGACCGCGGATGGGCTTACGAATCAGCCGATGAATTGATTGTTACCGAAGACATGCGTGAGCGCAAAACCGCCATGGAGACGCGCGCCGATATGTTCATCGCATTGCCCGGGGGATTCGGCACATTGGAGGAAATCATGGAGATGCTCACGCTCAAGCAACTGCAATACCACGCCAAACCTATCGTGCTTATTAACACCAACGGTTTTTATGACCGGCTCATCAATCTCTTTGAACACATTTACGAGCAAAAATTTACGAAAGAGGAATTTCGCACGTCATATCACGTAGCGCCGAACGTTGAAAGGGCTTTTGCCTTTATTGATGGCGACCTCACTCTTCGTTAAAATCTTTTTCCGCTCATCAAGCCTCTGATATCATTATTTGCTGTTAGTAATATTTGATTTCATCACAGCGTTACCGTCAAAATATTATTTGCAAATGATACTGTGTACGCCGTCAGAGATGATGGTGCGGGACCTTGCGCAACCTGTCCGCTGGTTGTGTATTGCGAACCGTGACATGGGCAGACGAAATGCTTGCTTCCGCTATCGTATTCGGAGACAGTACAGCCCTGATGCGTGCAGATGGACGTCAGCGCGGTGAATGTATTCGTTCCGGTGTGTGCCGCCAATAATGCGCCGCCGGAATATTGCACAAGAGCCGCTCCTCCCACGCTTGCAAGCGCGGAAGATGAGCCGATAGAAACAGTAACCTCCTGCCCGGAAAGCGTCCCTTGTATAGTTGGAAGATTTACCGCTTGAGAATCAACCGGATTACCGCTTGAGCTGCAAGCCTCCAACACTGCGGCAATCGCTCCGCTTGACGCAGCGGCAATTGCCGTACCAAATGCGAGACTGAGAAATCCCCGCCGTGATTTATTTTCTTCCATAGTGATGATATCTGTCCAATTCATAAAATATTTGTTTAAATTGCGCCTTTATTGAAGGACACGCAATGGCAGAAATAATTTCCATCGGCATAATCGGATGCGGCGAAGCGGCGCGCGTTCATGCGCAATGTCTCGGCACAATTGAAGGCGCCGAGATTGTGGCATGTTGCGATACCGGCGAAAACCGTGCCGCACAATTTGCGCGTGATTTTCATATCCCCAAACTTACTACTGACGTCCGGGCAATTTTTTCAAACGACGCAATCCGGGCTGTTTATATCTGCACTCACCACGATTCGCACGTTCCGCTTGCTCTTGCAGCCTGTGAGGCAAAAAAAGATATTTTTATGGAGAAACCGCTCGCGCTTGAGCCTCGCGACTGTGAAACAGTCGCGAATGCCGTCGCCCGCAGCGGTGTAAAATTTTTCATGGGGTTCAAAATGCGGTTCTATCCGATGGTTGGGCGTGCGCGTGCGTTCATCGCAAACCCGAAAATCATCGTCGCGCAAATGATGGATGTTCGATGGGGCGATGATTTCTGGGCGAACGATCCGAGAAAAGGCGGGGGGAATGCTCTCAGCGAAGGCGTGCATACATTCGATCTCCTTTCTTATATTTCGGGTGCGCGACCTGTGCGGGTTTTTGCGGAAGGGGGAAATTACCATCACCCGCGCTTTGAAGGGATGATTGACGGCTTGACGGCGACAGTCGCTTTCGAAAACGGAGCGGTAGCAAGCGTAACGCAGGGAGATTTGGGGCATCCTGCGCTCGTATCAAAGCTATCGTTTCAATTGTTCGACGGCAGTCGTTCAGCGCATCTATACAATCGGCTCAAAACCGGTTACTTTTGGGAAGGGGATAAGAGCGATATAGAGCCCAAAATATACAGTGAACCCGAAGAAACGGGATATTTAGTAGAGAACATGGAGTGGATTCGGTGTTTGCAGACGGGTTCCCAACCACCTTGCACCGTTTTGGACGGATGGCGTGCAACGGCGCTGGTGCAACACGCGTTCGAGGCAATCCGGACGAACACGCCGCAGATATTTGAAGCGCCCTAAAGTTATAAAATCAACTTCTGGCCGGCGCGCAGTTTCTCGTCGGTAATGTTGCGGTTGAGGCTTTTCAGATGAGAGACCGTTTCGCCAAATTTGCGGGCGATCTTTTCGAGCGTGTCGCCGCTGCGGACGCGATACACGGACGTTTCCGCCGATGAATGGCGTGAATCGCCTTTTGCCGTTTCGGTGGTTTGATAGATGCGCAGTTTCTCGCCGGCGATGATATGGGAGCCTTTGATATTATTCCATTCCTTTAAATCGGATTCCTGCACGCCGTAGGTTCCGGCGATTTGCGCAAGTGTTTCGCCGCTGCGGACTTTATGCGTGAGCGATTTTCCCATCACAGCGGGTTCTTCCGGCGAGATAGCGGTAAATAATTTTAGACTGGTGCCCGCCGCGGCGCGCTTGCCGTGATTCCACGCCCGCACTTGCTGTACGGTTACATTATACTCGTCGGCGATTTTGGCGAGCGTTTCCCCGCGCCGGACTTTTACGTTAACCCATTTTTTGTTCGCGCTCTTCGTCGAAGCCGCCGCCATGCTTCCGCCGGGTATATAGAGCGTCAACGAAATCCCCGCAGGAACCGAATGCCGTCGTAAGGAAATATTGTTCCATTTGCGCACGTCCGAAAGCCGGACGTGATAATGGTTAGCAATGGACGCCAATGTTTCGCCGCTGTGTACTCGATGGACGATGCGTCTGCCTGCCGTCCGAGAAACGTTATCGTTCTCGTGTAATTCTTGAATGACCTCGGCTTGTGCAGCAAGCGCGGCGGAGCCGACTGGGACGCGCAATTTTGTGCCAGCGGCAAGATGCTTGTGTACGTTAAAATCGTTAAACGACGCCAAATCTTCAGGCGAAATGCCGTACGCTGTCGCAATAGAGCGAATGGATTCGCCGCGATGCACAACGTGCGAGAGCAGCACGCGTTTATCGTCATCGCTCAATTGGGCGTACATCGTATGAAAATTCTTTGCGCTGCCGGCGGGGATGCGTAAAATGTAATCAGTTACATTCGGCGGCGTGCATCCGCGCATCAGTTCGGGATTGAGCGAGGAAATATCTTCCACTGGGCAGCCGGCGCATTTTGCAATCGCGGCAAGGTTCACCGCCTCATTCATGTGTACGGTGTCAAATTGCCACGGATCGGAGCGTACGACGCTGCCGAATCCATAAAGCCTTGGGTTCAATGCAATTGTTGCTGCGGCAATATAGAGAGGCACGTAATTCTTTGTTTCTTTGGGGAGATAGTCGCGGATTTTCCAGAAATCGGCGTTCGTGTCGCCCACAATGCCGCGATCCTTGATAACGCGCATGGGACCGCAATCATAAGAAGCGATGGCACAGTGCCAATCGTGCAACTCATGGTACCGGTCGAGAAGGAATTTTGCCGCCGCGCGCGTTGATTTTTCCGGATCGCGCCGTTCATCTACCCACCAATTGATTTTCAGCCCGTATATTGCCCCCGTCGCCTGCATGAATTGCCACATCCCCACCGCTCGTGCTTTAGAAACGGAATTTGGATCAAGGGCGCTTTCAATGACGGCAAGGTATTTCAATTCGTCGGGAGCGCCTTCTTCTTTGAAAATGCGGCTTATCATCGGGAAGTACTTGCCGGAGCGTTCCAAAACGCGCTGTGTAAATTGCGGCAGACGCTCCGCCAAGAAGCGGATGTTCTGTTGTACAAAATCATTTTGCGGCATCGGCACCTGCAGCGTCATCGGCTCGTTTGGCACAGGAACCGGTTTGGCGTGGTCAATCGGAATAGATTCAACCTCTTGCGCAAGTTTATCCCGGAAAACGTACATGGGGGATTGCGGCGAAAGGGTGTTGATGTTTTGGATGTACCGCTCGTAATCTTCCACAATGGATTTTGAGAGGGTCACGAAGTTGCTGTCATCCTCAATATCGGGATACGAGGCAAGCCCGTTCAAAACTTCGATGGCGTGTTCAAATTCGCCTTCGCACAGCACGGAGTCATGCACGGTCTGGGCGTGCAAGGCATTCATATAATGCTGCCGGGCGGATTCAATCGTATTATTCAAGTATTCGTCGGTGAGATCCTCGGTCAAGGTTGTATCCACGGCGTTTGAATCAACCACGGTGGCGTCGTCGTCAAGTTCTGAAAAATCGTCCTGAATTAATGGCTTTGTCCGCTCTTGCTGGGGTATCGCGGTTTGTTTCGGTGTGCTGCACCCAAGCGTGAACGTCATGAAAATGACGGCCGCGGAGGCGCAGGCAGTTAAATTCCGTACGAATATTTTGCGTTGCAGCAGTTTCACCTGTAATAACTTAGCATGGAAATTTAAAGCAAAATATGAAGAATTCTTTTAAATACCAAGATATTTTTCATTCAATGCGTTTTGGCGCGATAATCTCGCAAAAAAGCTACCAGTATATCCCAAGGATATCTTATTGGATAGAGTCGTACTTTCGATGTTTTTCCACGTGGGGATTTTCTTTAATTTTTTACCGAGAATTCAGGCAAATTCCGAACAACCATAAAATGGCATCGAACGAATCACAATATAAAAATTCCTTTGTTGGAATGCTCCGCTATAGCGCGGCGGCAAAAACCGCACTTGCAGCGGCATTCGTGTTCGGCATTGCGATCTTATTTCCGTTCGATACGCCTGATCGCGTTTCTGTTCCCGTCGGAAGTGTATGGAACAATCGGGACGTCATTGCGCCGTTTTCTTTTCCCGTCCCAATACCGCATGAACAATACCAAAACGCCGTTGATAGCGTGAAGACGTCAATATTGCCGCGATTTAGTCATGACCCCGGTGCGGCGGTTAATTCTATGAAGGATTTCAACGCCGTGTGGAACGCATTTTCCGAACGGATGCTGGCAAGGAATACGCAGCCTGATACTGTGGGAATACTTGTCCCGATTGCGCCTGAGGAAGTAAACGCACGCAATGCCTTTGCGGGTATGAACGAAACAAACGTGCGGCGCACGATGGCTGCTGCGAAAGTACTGGCAAACAATGTATTGTCATCTGCGGTGACGCAGGGAATTATTGACGTTGCGAAAGACGGCGTTCACTCGAATGCAATCATGGTTCGCGAAGGTCACGAAGAACAGGAGAGAAGCCGTGATTCCGTCAGAGACACGGCGCAAATTCTCGGATATTTGCGTCTTGCGCTTTCCGAGCAGCATATACCGCCGGAACTGACGAATGCCGTTGCCGCGATGCTGCGAATAACGCTGCAACCCACGCTACGCTATGACGCCCGGGCGACAGAAGTGGAACGCCAGTATGCAATAGAACGCATTCCCAGAACGCTTTCCATTGTCGCGCGGGGAGAGCGAATAGTCGCCAACGGCGAGCGAATTGACGCCGCGACGCTTGCAAAATTGAACGCGTGGCAGGAGGCGCAATCGGCGCGCGGGGAAACGAACGCAACGCTCCCAAAATATTTCAGCGCGGTATGCTTCATGCTGCTGATGGGAATATTGATTGTCTTTTATCTTTTTTCCCTGCGTAAACGGCTGCTCGCCGATAACCAGCAACTCGCAATCATCGGCGTTATCCTCCTGTTCGAGGCGGCGTTTGCATTCATTTCGATGCGGGTTGGCGATACTTTTCCCGTTGAATATCTGATCATTGCGCCTGCGGCGGCGATGTTATGTACGATTCTTTTCGATTCGCGCACGGGTTTCTTTTTCGCAGTCGTTACCGCGCTGATAACCGCCGCGATACGCGGCGGAGATAATTCCTACGGGTTGGCAGCGATGGTCAGCGGCGGGCTGGCTGCTTTTACTGTGCGCGATCTACGCAGCCGCACACAGCTTTTTCGCAGCATCGGCTATATATTTCTCGGCTATGCAATCGCCATTGTATCGTTCTCGCTTGAACGCGCCGATCCTTTCAGCCGGGTGTTGCAGGAGCTTTCCTTTGCGGCAATCACGGCGGTGTTTTCGCCCGTCATCACGTATGCGTCGCTCATTGTATTCGAGAAGGTATTCCATGTGTCAAGCGATTTGACGCTGCTCGAATTCGACAATATCAATCATCCGCTTCTGAAAGAATTATCCAATAAAGCGCCCGGGACGTTTCATCATACGATGGTTATCGCGGACATGGCGGAACGTGCGGCAAACGCAATCGGCGCGAACCCGATTCTTGCAAAAACCGGCGCGTATTATCATGATATTGGAAAAATAAAAAAGCCGGATTTCTTCGTGGAAAATCAGCGCGATAAAAAAAGCAGGCATGAGCGGCTTACCCCCCAGATGAGCGCGCAGATAATTTCCCAGCACGTCAAGGATGGCGTTGCGCTTGCGAAAGAATATAAACTGCCGCAAAAAATAATAGATTTTATTCCGATGCATCACGGCACCACGGTTATCGCCTATTTTTACGACCGTGCGCTCCGCCGCCGCCGCCGTGAAGATGTCAACGTCGAGGATTTCCGCTATCCGGGGCCAAAGCCTCAATCGAAGGAAACCGCTATTGTTATGCTTGCCGATTCTGTGGAGGCAACGGTGCGCTCGGTCCCCGGATTGGACGAGCGAACAATCGGGACGTATATCGAGCGGACGGTGAGGAACAGATTTCTTGAAGGGCAATTGGATGAGTGCGATTTGACGGCGAACGATATCCTGAATATCAAGGAACAATTTGCAGGGATGCTCACGGGTCTGCACCATCCGCGTATCGAATATCCCGCAGAAGTTGCCGGAGAGCCGTCGCAGGGAGCAATGACGCAGGATTCTCTTACAGGGGGCGAACAAATTCCCGAGCAAACAAGTGAATCCAACGGTGGTAATCAATTGACCGGCAATAGCGACGCGTCATTAAGAGGCAACGGATTACCAATACAGGAGACGGACACAATATGAAAATACCCTATGTAAAGATGAGCGGCGCCGGCAACGATTTCATTGTCGTGGATAATCGAAACGGCGCACTCGCTTCACTCGATCTGCTTGCCCGGAAAGTATGCGACCGCCAAGCCTCGTATGGAGGCGCCGACGGTTTTATTGCTATCGAAGGCTCGGAGCGCGGCTCGTTTGAAATGAAATATTTCAATGCGGACGGCAGCAGTGCGATGATGTGCGGCAACGGCGGCAGGTGCGCGGCGCGATTTGCCGTGATGGAAGGAATCACCGCGAACCCGGAATTTTCATTTGCAGCTGTGGGGAGTCTCTACCGCGCGGTTGTTGATGGGGATCGTGTGCGGCTTACTATGCCGAACCCAAAGGAAACCGAATTGCGCTTCACGCTTGCATTGCATTCATGCGCAATGCAATGTTCGTATATCAACGTCGAAACGCCGCACGCCGTCATTTTCTTCAGTGATATAATCCCGCAACCGGTCGCTGCGCTGGAAGCGATGAATATTAACGGGATAGGGAAAGAAATACGATTACATGAGCGCTTTGCGCCGTTGGGCGCGAACGCAAATTTTGCAGAAGTACTCCCCGATAACACCGTGCGATTGCGCACGTATGAACGCGGCGTGGAAAACGAAACGCTTGCCTGCGGCACCGGTGCGGTTGCGACGGCAATTGCCGCGCATTTTCTCTACGCAATTGTACCTCCTGTTAAAATTTTAACAAAAAGCACGGAAACTCTTACAGTCGATTTCACCGATTCAAACGGCAGCATCGAAAACTTATCGCTGGAAGGGAGCGCGAATGTTCTCGGTGAAGGCGAGATTGAAGTATAACCACGGCGATATTACTTTAAAATAAAAACGGCGGAGATTATCTCCGCCGTTTGCCTTAGAACCTATCTGCGCCAATCTTATTTAATTTTAAGCGACGCGACGCATTTCTCAAATGCGGGAAGGAAATTTTCCTGCATCGGCTTGTACCAATTGAGTATGACCCTATACGCCTTGTCGTTTTTCACGGTAAAATAAACGCGGCTTTCAATGTCGTGCATTGGCGAGTAATTGAGGTATTTTGCCGCATTGCCGTCAATTTGCAAATCGTTCGATGAACCGGCGTTGGGGTATTTTGTTTTATTCTGATCGAAGACTTTTTGCACCGGAAGTTTCTTCGCGTCGAAAACATCGACTTGCATCGAGCAATCGTTGCGATCGCCCCGGATTGTGGAAGTGAACAGCATCCCTTTCTCAATGCTGTTATGCACGGAGAAATTATCGGGATATTCGATAGTGAAAAACTCGTTGCTGGTTTTTTCCGTGGTCGAGGATGCTTCCTGCGCCGCAGCGGCAGCGGCAGCCGCCGTAAGGATATGCGCGGGTTTGAATGCCGACATTGCCTGCGTGAATGCGGGCTGTGCTCCAGCCTGCGTTTCATCGAACCAGCCAAAACCCAGGTACGTGTAAAACGAATCGGAAAATACGTACGTGCGCGTGGCGTGTATAATATCTTTGCCCGATGGGATTGTATAGCTCAGTTTCGTTGCCGGTGCGCCGCCGAGCGTCGTTGCGGAATCTGCGCCGAACGTCGCGTTGTACGAACCGGTATAATCCGATTTAAAATCGCTGATGGCTTTTGTCATCGAGTCGGTGTTCCCGCGTGATGCGCCGGCTTCGATCATCGCGCCGGTTTCGCCTTCGGTAAACGGAGGTACGAAGCGGTATGAGGCGGCGAGCGAAGAATAAAAGATCGCGCGCGTGCCCGGCTCGGCTGTCTTCGTCCAATTACCCGGGTATTGAATCTCAAAGTGGGTTACGTTGTCCTTATACGTTTCGGGCGGGCTGTTTTGAATAGTCGCCGTCTGTTCTTTTTTCCCGCATCCTGCAATGAATGCGGCGCACAAAATAGCCGTGAAAATTTTGCGGATGTTCATTTCCAGATATTTGAAATGGGTACGGATATTGAAAGAAATAGAAAAATTTCCGGGATTTCCAAGCCGGGAAGGATTTGGTTAGGCGACTTCGTGCAACGTCGTATATTGCATTTTCCCGTTCACGCAACGCGCGAGTTTGTCAACGAGTAATTGCACGGTATCGTTGGACTGGTCTTCCAGTTGGTCGTATTCCTCCTGGCTCTCACAGATAAAAATTTCTTCAAATTCAAGTTCATGCCCCTGCACGTTATAAATGCCGTAATTGACGCCGAGGTTGCCAAACTCCGTGCGTAATTTTGCAGCAAGGGTGCGGAAATCGTTGATTTTTTCCTCTTTGATCTTATAGGAAACGCGAAATATTATTTTACTCATACAAGAAAAATTGATTGAACAATGCGGCAAAATTATGAAAAAATGCCATTGGTTCCTATGAATATCGTAATTTTACATTATGCTTCAACTACCCGAATGGTACGCCGCGGCTTTAAGCCGGACTGCAGGCGTCAATCTTGCCTCGCCAAAAGCCTTGCGCGAGATAGCTCCCGTCGTCAAATATCTTTCCGCCCGTTTCATGCGTCAGGAAGACGCCATACCGGAAAATTATTTTTCCGACGCGCAGATTCGCCGCGCGTACTTGACGTATTTTTTCACAACCAATGTTCTCAAAATCACAAAACCATTGGACGAGTTGTCTTTATCCGGCTTTTTTGACGGGAGAACAGCGCTGCGGGCGTTGGATATCGGTTCAGGGGTTGGCACCGCAGTTGCCGGCTTATGGATGTGGCTCGCGGGTCGTCATCCTGCGATGCAACTTGACGTAACTGCGACGGATGCCTCGCAGCAGGCGTGCCGCGAGGCGGAACAGGCAATCTCTATTTTTCGGGAATATCTTCAATCCCCAATATTGAAGTTTCGTTCTGTTGTGGTTCCGATAGAAAAACTCGGCGGTGAAATCAGCGGGAAATACGATGTTCTCATTGCGCAGAATGTTCTTGTCGAAAGCCCGCGTTTTACCGAAATAATCGTATTTGCGCAAAACGTGCTTGCAGAAAATGGAGCGATTATTTTGATAGAGCCGGCGTCGCGATTTGGCTCTCGCAACCTGCTCACGTTTCGGGATGCGCTTACCGCCGCCGGATATACGATTTACGCTCCGTGCGTGCGCCAAGGGGATTGCCCTGCGTTGGAGAAAAAGACGGATTGGTGCCATGCCGTATCGCGATGGACCCGTCCGCCGTTTATCCGTATAATTGACGAAGAGACGGGTACTCTCCGGCTTTCGTTAAAGTACAGCTACGTCGTTGCGATGAAAGAAAAGCGGAATATCGGGCAGTTATTGCAAGGGGAAACAGGCGAAGACAGCACACTGTATCGAGTCGTGAGCGAGCGGATGGATGAAAAAGGGAGGAAGAAATTTTTTGGATGCGGAACAAACGGTCGGCTGCTATTCGAGAAACAGAAACGCGATACAACCCCGGAAATCAAAGATTTTGATTCCGCCGAACGTTACGACCTTGTCCGGATATCGGGTACGGGGTCGAAAGGGGCAATGCAGCGGATTCGCAAGGACGGTGCGGCGAAAGTGGTGAGGAAATGGGAATGAGGAAATTAATAATTCCGCAACATTCTACTTGCAGTTTTTTACTTCAAGAGCATTACCGCCCGGCTTGCTACGCCGCTTTTCCCTCGCGCGACAATCCAATACATGCCCGCCGACACGCCAACATCCGGCGACCATTGTAATTCAGGCGTGCCATTTGAGCCAATACCCTGCAGGGACGGCGACAACACGGCAATCTCTCTGCCAAGCACATCCACAACGCTCACGCGCTCCGCGCTTTGCACCGTGGAGGAGAGAACAATGTGAGTGGAAGAGGAGAAAGGGTTTGGGTAGTTTGTAATTTGCAGGCTTAAAGGTGGAGCAACGGGTTGTTGTTCCGTTATCCCGGTAGTAAAATCTGTTAGAGGGCGGCGAAGCAGACCATTGCCTGTTGTGCCGGCATAAAGATATCCGCCGCCGATGCCAAGCGCTAGTATTCCGCTCGAATCATTCCCTTCATTCTCTGCAATCCAATTACTGCCATTATTGGTCGTCATAAATACACCGTTAGACGTACCAAGGAACACAATAGTATCATACACGGCGATTGAATTAACCCACGAATCCAGCGGAAGATTATTATTGGTTGTGTCCCACGATTGTCCGAGATTTGATGAAACATACACATCACCATCGCCATACATTGAACCGGCGAAAAGTTCACCGACGTTATAAGCAAATGTATAATAGAATCCCGCGCCTTTAATTGGTAAACCTTCAATCTGCGACCAGTGTGCCCCCATATCAGTAGAACGATACGACTCTCCATAAACACTTGAAAGAAATAGCGCTGTATCTGCGTTAAATAATGTTTCGACGTGAATATCCGAGTACAATCCGGTATCTTTTTGTATCCAACTGGCGCCATTATCAGTCGAAGAATAAACCCCGCTGTCAGCTGTGCCTGCTAATAGTATTGATTTATAACGTAATAGAGCAGTAGTGGGATGGATAATGGAATCATTTAATAACAACCAATAATCGCCGTCATTTGTCGAAACATAGAGACCTGTATCTGTACATGCAAGCACCGAATCACCCGTAATAAAAAGTGTAAATATGGAAAAACCAAATTGTCCAGACGGGATACCGGAATTGACCGAATCCCACGTCTTTCCATTATCAATCGAACGATAAATTCCATTGTAATTAACGGCAAAAAGCGTGGAATCGTGCTGAATGAAGCAATCTACATAGCCAAGTGAATTTTTAAAACTATTAACCAATTCCCACTGTGCATGACAATCCACTGTAATGATGAAAAACATACACGTAAGAAACAAGTACAGATTTTTCATTTACACGCAGTCAGTTCATATTTCAAGCATCTCAAAACTGCAACTTCACTCCTCCGGTGACGTTGACTAATTCAGGCGCTTCCCAAAAGCCGTTCAGTCGTCCGATGGCGATTTCAAATAAGACATACCGGCTGATATGAACGCCGCCGCCGAAGCTCCAACTGAAATTCTCATCAGCGTTATATGCTAATCCGGTTGCAACGTATTCTCCGCCGAAGTCCCATTCGGCGCCGGCGGCAACGCGCGGTGAAAGCGAGTTGCCCGCAACGCTGTTCAATCCCTGAGTGAATTCAAATGTTACCATCCGCGGAATGATTCCATTTGCTGAAAAATTCACCAGTGATGCTCCGACATGTAATTGGGTCGGCAACTGGGTGGAGAACGATTGCGTGGGAACGGCTGCGCCGGCGTACCGTTTCAAGGTATCAACGGGAACGCTTTGTAAATTGAACGTGTCAATGCGATTCACGTTGCGTTCAGCCGGTGAAACATTCCACGAAATGGAGCCGATATCGGTGGCGCTGAACGCGAGCGTAAGAAGTTTGTCAACCCCGATGGACATGTTTTTTACCGCGCCGATATCTAACCCGAATCCCGTCCCCGCGCTTGGCGGAAAGAGCGTGTATAATGGCAGGAGCGGAAGGCTGTTGGCGTTGAAATTTGCCGCGGTGGACGTCATTAAGTCATACTGCGTCGTAACCTGCAAACCGCGACCATTGGGATTTAAGAGACTCCCATCATTGACGGTAAGTGTGCTGAAATTCGTGCCGCCCGCAAGCCCTGCGTAACCGAGCCCTTCGATATATTTCACGCTTGCGCCGATGGAGAAATCGGCAACGCTGTTTGCATCGGCATTCGTGTAGGCGTAGGATATGGAATATTCGTTGAACCACATCCCTTCCGCGGAGAGCGGATTACTGAGGGCGATGTCGCTAAAGTTGAGCGATTGATCCACGTTACGTACGATCGTGTCCACGCCAGCGCCGATATGGTAGCTTGCCATCGCGCGTTGTTTTACGTCGAACGCGAGAGCATTATTGGGATTGATTTGCCACGCTCCGGCGAGCAGTGTTCCTTCGATGTGATAGGTTAAACTATTCAGGTTCAACGCATCAATAATGTACGATTTGTCCTGCGAGGATAGATTTGTGTTCAATGATGAAAGAATCCCGTCCAACCCGTTCGATGCAATAACCGGGTTCGAGATGTTTCCCGTTCCAATCAATCCAAGCACATATCCGCCGATGGGGTAGAAACTCAATTCAAATGTTTTTGTACCGGCTCCGATCAGGGCTGGGTTAAGCCCAAGCGCGTCAATGCCGTGCGCGGCGGCAACGCCTGACCCCGCGAGAGCGACCATGTGCGGCGAGCCCAAATCATCAGCTCGCGCTATGGCGGCGCATAATAAGATCAAAAGGAGAAACTTGATTTAACTCTCCAAAGGCAACGAATGTGAAAAGGGAACGCGTTGCAACGTGCGGTCTTGCAACGGAATTTATGGCGGTTCCCGTTGCCGTAATCCCAGCGATGGCTAACCGCGTCTTTATCGAAATTACGAAATAATTTGTTACGCCTTATAATCGGGAAAATATAAGGCAGACAATCCCTGTGGGTGTCTGTGTTCTTTGGCGTAGTGTTTTTGGGGAGTTCAAATACCATACATTACGCTTTTGGATGCAACGGATTTTTGGTAGTGTGTCAGTTTGGAGATTGTCATTCAGAGGGAGCGAAGCGACCGAAGAATCCATGCTGCGTGCGTGCGTGTGTACTCATGATGGATTCATCGCTGCGCTCTGAATGACATCGTTGATGGTTACAGTATCTTTTGAAATTGAGACACTACCGGATTTTCCGTAATCGCGGTTATGGGAGCCGTGCGCAGCTTGTGGCACAATCTATATCTTCACTGTCAACAATTCGTCCCATCGTGTAGTGAACCGTTGCGACAGATGCTCCTGCCTCGATCTCCATTCTTTCTTTGTTCCTTGAACCCCCAATCGGATGAAATCGCGCCCATAACGAGAGTTGATTCTGTCTAATGTGTCGGAGAGCGTGTTTTCAACTGACCGGTCAACTTCATCGAAAAGATTGTCCTGCACCTGCTCCGAGGGAACGATACCGGTAACGAATGCTCCTGCTTTTTTGTAAAGATACCCTTCCTTGAATATCATATCGAACCCCATCATGGCGTACCGCACAAGTTCCAATGTGCTGCTTGTTGGAACGGGTAATTGGATGACTTTGCTTGCATAGTATTGCGGTAAATCTTCCCGGAATGGATTTGTCCTGAGCGATATGGAAAGAAGGTTCGCGCACGAATTTTGTCTTCGTAATTTCTCCGCGCATTGTGCAACGTGCGTCGCAAGCGCTTCCCGGATCACGTTGGGGTCGGTCAGCATTTTCCCGAACGAACGGGACATGCAGATGCTTTTTTTGTTTTGCTCGATGATTTCCAGAGCAAGGCACGGGGTGCCGCGAAGTTCAAAAACAGTGCGCAAGCCGACAACGGACAGATTTTTTTTAATCCATGCGTCGCTTGTTTCGCACAACTCATAGGCGGTGTTGATGCCATGCTGTTTCAGCCGTTTGCCGTGTCGCCAGCCAATTCCCCATATATCCGTAATATCGGTTTGTTTAAGTGCATCTTTCACGGAGTCCTCGTCAATCAAGACCCGTACCCCGTCGGCGCCAAATCCTTTTTTCGTTTCTTCGGACGCAACCTTCGCCAGCGTTTTTGTTCTCGCAACGCCTATCTTTGTTGGAATGCCGGTCCACTGTAATATCGTTTTGCGAATACGGGAGGCATACTCCTCGTAATTCGAGATTTGCGTTAATTCAATAAAGCATTCGTCAATGGAATACTTATCCACGTTGAAACCAAACCGTGCGACAGTCGCTGTAACTCTCTCGGATATATCGGCGTATAGCGCATAGTTTGACGAATACACCGCCACGTTGTGTTTCTTATAAAAGTCGTCTCGTTCAAATGCCGCCTCTCCCATCTTGACGCCCAGCGCGCGTGCTTCCGGCGAGCGGGACACGACGCACCCATCATTGCTGGAAAGGACAACAACGGGTTTTCCGCGCAGTGCGGGATTGAAAAGCTGCTCGCAGGAAACGTAGAAATTATCGCAGTCAATCAGGGCAATCATAGCGGGCAATCATAATTCATGAATGACGTGCGTAACGATTCCCCACACCTCGAACTCGCTGCTTTCGGTTATAGGAATCGGCTTGAACTCAGGATTTGCGGGCATAAGAGTCAGTTCTTTCCGTCCGTTTTTTTCAAACGCACGAAGCGTCTTCACAGTATATTCGCCGTTGATGATGCAAAGCGCAACGCGCCCATTGGCAGGTTCGATAGACCGGTCAACAATAAGCATGTCGCCGTTGCAAATATGCGCGTCCCTCATGCTATCCCCTTTCACCATGATGAAAAAAGTCGCTTCTTTGTTGGCAACCAAATGTTCATTGAGGTCAAGGTCTTTCTCAGTATAATCCATCGCCATAGAGGGGAATCCCGCCTGAACCGGGTTGCCGATATAGGGAAGACGCAATGCGGTATCCGTCCTTGCTTTATAGAAGACAAAGTCTCCGGACTCACGCTCTGGAATGAATCGCATGGGTGTAAAAATACGCGGTGCAATCGGAACTCGCAAATGAGGAAGTCTTGCGCCTTACACAGCCGTAAGCGTTGTATCCGGCGTCGGCGGAGTTACAGCTTTCCGCATGTTCCGCCAAATGTAAAACGCCGTTGCGCCGCACAGTATTGCGTTGATGAGGATGATGTTGGTTGCGCCGATCAGGTGTGCGCACGTCCCGACTTCGAGGCTTCCGAACGGATAAAATCCGCCGAAGACGATTGCATATATCCCCATGACTCGCCCGCGCAAGTGGTCCGGCGAGCGCATTTGCATCGTACTGTTCGCCATCGCAAAAAACGAGATAAGCCCCATGCCGATCAGCACAAGGCTTGCCATGGAAAGCCACACCCAATGTGAGAGCGCGAATATGCACACCCCGGCAAGGAAAATTGCGACGCTGCGGAACATGGATGTTTTCATGTCGAGTTTGTCGCCGGTGGTGGCGATGAACAATGCGCTGGCAAGCGCGCCAATGCCGTTGGCGGAGTAGAGATTCCCCAAGCCGATGGCGCCGACGTGCAGCACGTCGTCGGCAAACAGCGGAAGAAGCACGGAATACGACCATCCGAAAACGGTAAGCACGGCAACCATAATCATTACCGACCGGATAACGGGCTCCGTGCGGATGAACGAATATCCTTCGCGGGCGGAACGCAACACCGATTGCCCCATGTGATGGATTTGCGCGGGCGGCAGCCGCATCGCAAACAACCCCGCGATAACGGCGATAAAGGAAACCCCGTTCAAAAAGAAACACCACGCCGTACCGACGACGCCGATGACGATGCCGCCCAACGCCGGTCCGATAAGCCGCGCGCTGTTGAAGATTGCGGAATTGAGAGCGATGGCGTTGGTGAGGTCTTCTTTGCCGACCATCTCGACGACGAATGCCTGACGCGCCGGCATATCGAACGAATTGACTGTGCCGAGGCAAAACGCCATGAAACACACCCAGCCGACGGTAACGACGTTCGTCCACACTAACGCGGCAAGAATGAACGCCAGAAGCATGGAAATCGTTTGGGTTGCGATTATCGTATTGCGTTTCGGGAACCTATCCGCAACCGTGCCGCCGATGAGTGAAAAAAGCAATTGGGGCACGAACGTCATGAACCCCACGACGCCCAGCCAAAACGCGGAATGCGACAGCTGCCATACTAACCAGCTTTGCGCTACGTTTTGCATCCACGTGCCGCACAGCGAGACAAGTTGACCGGAGAAAAATAGCCGGTAATTCCGGTGATGGAGCGACCGGAACATTTTTGCGGAAAGCGCTTTTGCCGACGCGGCTTTTTCGCCTACCCATCGGCTGGGGAGTCGTCCCTCCGGCGCAGTCGCCTGCTCAGTTGATTTTATGAATGCGGCGTCTGCACCGGGGGCAATGTTATTCTCTTGCGATTGCCGGGAAATCTCGGCGGGTTCAGCTTGCGTGTGTCGTATCGGCGGATGTTTTTGGTAATGATTGACCCTGCGACTCGCGAATCAGACCGCCTTCTTTCACTTGATCCTGCCCGATGGTGATGACGGAATCGGAAGGTGTTAAACCCGAGAGGATTTCCACAAGGTTATTGGATTGGAGCCCCAGCGTAACACTTGTTTTGTGCGCTATCCCGTTCGCGACCGTGAAGACGGATTTTGCGCCTTGATCGTCGGTTTGGATGGCTTCAACGGGTATCACCAATGCATTCGGATGTGTTGCGGCAATAAACGTCACCGTTGCAAACATTCCCGGCTTGATAACGTAATCCGGATTGTCAATATCTACTTCAAGCGTAAGCGTCCGCGTCGTAATATCAAGCGAATTGCTCGTGCGGGAAACCACCCCGTGGAATACTTTGTCTTTATATGCGTCCAAAGTGACAGTTGCCTCTTTTATGTTTTCGAGCATAGGTACGTCGCGTTCTTGGGCGTAAATATAAATCTTCACCTTGTCCATTTCCTGGAAAGTGTAGAGCGTCGAGTTGGCGACGGGCGAAACAACGACATACACGCCGGGATCGAGAAGGCGTTTCGTGATGAAGCCGGCATACGGAGCGGTCAGCCAGCAATAGTGCAGTGTGATTTGGGCGTTATCTAAAGCCGCTTGCTGAGCCTCCACCTGTGCTTTAGCGGTGCGCAGTGCGGCGTCGGCGTTGTCGAGATCCTGCTGGGCGATGAGCTTTTGGTCGAATAATTGTTTGCTGCGCTTAAAGGTTGCCTCCGCGTTAAATTCGGTTGCCTTTGCCTGATCAAGCAGCGCCGCATTCTGCCGTACTTGAGCGGCGTAAAGCGTCGTGTCTATTAACGCGAGCGTCTGCCCGGCGCGCGCGAAGTCCCCGATGTTCTCGTACATTTTTTCGATGTTGCCGCTGACGCGCGAGAAGATGTTCGCCTGCTCTATCGGCATCACGTCGCCGTTATAGACGAGCTTTTGCTGAAAATCCATTTGCACTGGATTTTTCAATTGCACGAGCGGGGGTTGCACCTGCCGCGGTTTGGCGGCGGAGGATTGGATGCGCGAATACACACCGAACCCAAGCAATCCGGCTACGAGCGCAACGCCGACGATAATCAAAGTCTTTTTCATGTTTCTATTTTTCACTACGTAATAATGCTGTTGCGCGCCGATGTTAAACGTTTACGGCTCTTTGCGCGCTGTAAAGTTCCGTTCCGCCTTGTCTAAAAGTGTTTTCAATTGTTCAAATTCTTCCGATGTCATTCCTTGCATCGCCTGATCGTTCATCGCTTTGCGGATGACGGGGACGGTGTCCCGGAGTTTCTTGCCTTTGTCCGTCAGCACAATGTTATACGAACGGCGATCCGTAGGATTTTGCAAACGATTGACGAGGCTTTCCCGTTCCAATCGGTCAATGACCCCCGTAACAGTTGGAGCGTCCTTGGAGCATCGTTCCGCTAATTCTGCCTGCGTCAGACCGTCCGCGCGGAAGAGCTGTGTGAGAATTTCAAATTGTGCAAGCGTTACGCCGTGCTGCGAGAGGTGTTCGCTGAAGCGCTGCTGCATTGCTTTGGAGAGCTTCCGCACGAAGAACCACAAACCGTCTTCCCGGCGGGGGAGCGCCGGAGTTTCTTTTCCGCGATGGACATTCATGTGCAAACTTACGACTTA
>Ga0206853_1029_pt1 | contig 23166 bp, 13 predicted proteins | sample Alteio_BWOrgCont_52_FD_152859 | JGI IMG/M metagenome (GOLD analysis project Ga0206853, IMG submission 152859) | Enriched cells from forest soil in Barre Woods Harvard Forest LTER site, Petersham, Massachusetts, United States -... | ecosystem: Environmental > Terrestrial > Soil > Temperate forest >... | reverse complement strand
CAGTTCATTATTTCAATGGTCAATTTTATTATTACAATTTAGATGGTGACAATTATTCAGGCGTTTATGGCATCACCGATACATCGGTTTATTTTTGCGGGCAAGCCGTTATTACATATTACAATGGCTCAACATTTACACCGTACTGGTTTATAGGTGGTGCAATGCCCTATTTACCGAACACAAATTTTCATGCTATCTGGTGTACACCAGACGGACAAAACGTATATGCCTGCGGTGATTCAGGCGTTGTAGTTCACCGCGACCCTACGGGAAAATGGACGGAAATGCCGACGCCAACAACATTATCCTTGACTTCTATCGCAGGTTTCTCTCCGAATGAAATTTACGCTGCGGGCAGTAATCCGAATTGTTCCGGTTGCGGTGGCGTTTTATGCGCGTATAATGGCGCAACGTGGAGCGTTATTCTGCAAAGCCAAAACCCCGATAGCGCAATGAGCGTATATAATATGAATGTTGGCGGCAGTTCCGGCGACTCGCTATATGTTGTCGGCAATGGGATATTCCACCGCACGGCAACCGGATGGCAAAACCGCACGCCCAAGCAAGAATCGTATTACGCGGAAAACGTTTGCGCCCAAACGTGGAACAATGTATGGGTGTGCGGCGACTATGGAATGCTTCTCCACTTCGACGGCGACCACTGGACGGAAGTCGGCGGCGCAAAATGGCCCTACAGCGCAGATGAGATTTTATGGGACGTCTATACCGTAGGCGGTCAGGTCTTTGCCGTTGGTTTTAACAATAACAACGCCGTTTTTATCCACGGGCAATGATTGTTTGCCAATGAAATATACTCAAAACACTATTCTTACCATACATGAAGCACTTCATACTTTTTGTTCTGCTATTCTGCGCCGTTTCGGCGTTTGCACAAAAGAATATACTCATTGGGAATACGACCGTTGGGGATACCAACGCATGGATGTTCCCGATGGTGCAATCGCAGCGTGACAACAACGGACACCGGCATTATCTTATTACCGCGAAATCAAAGAGAAATGGGCAGGCTGGCTATAACATAAGCGCGGACACCTCCTCCGATGGCGTCAATTGGAGCGGCAAAGTTAATCTCACCGGCAACAACGACCCCAGTTTGGCAATGGATTCAATCGGGCACGCCTATATCGCCAATGAAGCCGGCATCGTTTATACGTCAACGGATTTTGGCGCATCATGGGTAACGGCAGGCTTGCCATATTATGCGATTTGCCCTTCGGCAGACGGGGCGGATTACATGAGATTGGCAATTGACAGAACTCCATCACATTACGGAAATGTTTATTTAATATGGACGGGCAGATGGTATATGAATCGGAATTACGATTCGTGCTGGAATGTGTCTGATCTTAGGCAATGGGGAATTTTCTTTGCACGTTCAACGGATTATGGCGCGACGTGGTCATTTCCCATTATTATTTCGGATTTACCGCCAAGTTATTCTTCGATTCAGGCTTCTGACAGCGGCGGCGATTGTTATCATCCCGATATCGCCGTAGATGCGGAGGGGATTATTTATATAGAATATACCGCGATAGATTTGGTTCCGACCGGCGGGCAGCGTTTTATCAACATATTTACAAGCACCGATCAAGGCGCAGACTGGCTGCAAAACGGATACGTCGGTATTGGTTATGGGAATACCGGAAGCGTTGTTACGCAATCCCCAACGCCTGACCATTCGCCGATTTCACTGTCGGCGTCACCGGTTGACAGCACCGTGCTTGTCGCGTATGAACCATATAATTTCGACGTCAGCGGTGCGATGTCGTCCAACGATTCCATCAGTATGATTTATACGATAAACCAATGTAATACGTGGAAATCCTGCGCACCCATCGGCGTGGGGAAATATCCGGCATTCCCGCAGGCGCTTGTTGATTCGGCAAACGACTTCATCGTAAGCTATTATGGAAGCCCCGATGGCAAGACGTGGAATAATCTCTATATGGATATTTCAACCAACAATGGCTTCACGTGGTCGGAAGTTATCGTTAATGATACGCCGTTCAGTCTTGCCGCGTGGCAATTTACCAATGCTGGGGAATGTATCGGCGCATGGTATAATATGGCAATCACCGGAAAGGATTCCGTGGGAATCTGTTTCTCGGATAATCGTAATAAAACAACATATTATTCAGGTACAGATACAACCCCAGAGGTCTTTTTTGCCAATATTTATACCAAAGGCGTACAACTCCGCAATAAATTTTCAGCGAATTACGGAGATTCGCTTGCATATCATAAGGCGTGGGATACCGCAGCCGCCGACGCCGTGCCGGTGAAATCCGGCACTATCGTTGCGTTTACGCTCGATACAAGTTATACCGCACATCCTAAATCAATGAGGTATAACGCATTCCTCGGCATTCCGCTGAATAATTATGAACTCTTCGATTGGAATAACAGCACCGCTGCCGATTCCTTTTCACATACATTTTCGAGAACCGGAATATTCCCTTCAGTACAAGAAGCGGATTTTGTAAAATTGGATTCTCTCTATGCCTCTTGTAGTCTTGGGGGAGCCAATGGCGGTAATATTTATTGGTCTATAGGCTCACCAATTTATAATGACACAACCCCATCGGCACTTGCGATTGATTCTGCGTTTGAAAGTACACTTACACTTAATACAAAATCATATTATTTTAAAGCGTCTCCGACGATAACCGCCCTTGGTGCAACGTGGAGTTTTGGCCGCTGGCTTACGGGAAGCAACGGCTATGTTTGGGATACTTTACTAAGCAACATAAAGGTGTTCGGTGATACGAGTTTTACTGCACAATACACGTCATCAAACCGGAGCGCGGACAGCGGGATGCTGTATAACTCACAGCGCAAAACGTGTTACGACAGCCTAAACTCCGGTGTGATGTGGCGCGTAACATGCTCATATTCCGACGTGTATTTATCCTACAGCACGGATAACGGGTGCACGTATTCCACCGCCCAGCGCATCAACTCCTCCGGCGAGTACGGCACGTCCATTAACCCGTCTATATGCTGTGCGCCCCAATTGGGAAGCGGCGATACGACAATGATCTATATAGTTTATGAGGATTCGACGATAGTAAGCGGCACAATCAAACGCGAAGTTCACTATTATGATTTTTATGGAAAAGATACGGCGGCGTCGCGGTATTGCGTAACGGGAACGATTGACCTGCCCGGATATTCAGGGCAGCCGTTTGCGGATGCGAACCCCGCGGCTCCGATGGTGTGCCCCGTCCTGCCGGATACGATGACGTACGGGAAGGCGATGTGCGTATGGTCGGATGGGACTTCCGTTTGCATTGCCATGCTCGGTCCATATCATTCATGGCCCTGCGGCGGCGCGCCGCCGCCCTCAGCCGTGCGCGTGCCGAACAGCGCGGGCGGATTATTCCCCGCAATCGAGCCGGGCAACCACCGCGCGCCCGTCTCCGACGGCAACGACTATAATTTAACGTGGCACAACGGCAATAGCGTGCATTACGCGTATCTCTATACCAATTGCAGTATTCTCGGCTCCGATTCGAGCTTTTACGCGTACGCGGATACGGGCGAAGTGGCGCAGAACAGCCTGCATAACGGCAATGCGTTTGCCTCGCTTGCGGCTGCGCCGTCCGCCGAGCCGATAGTATCCTATACGGATATAGACACGGTGAATTATATCTATAACATGAGCGGCGCCGGGCGCGTGACGGTATTCCCCGTTATCCGCAACGCAATCGTTACGCGCATGAAAGCCGAGCATGATTCCGCGTGGGGCGGTGAGCGGATTATATCGGAATCAGAGTATTTTGCCGAAGGCACTGGCGAGAGCATGGGTGTTTTGCGCGCGCCCTCGGTAACGGTGTATCCTGACTCGCAGGATTACAAATTATTTTACCAATATTCCTATAACGGCGTGGATTCGGTTCAATGGGTGAGCGCGCCGCTCACGCCGCCCGCAAACGATACGTCGTTCAGGACGCTGCATGATTATACCATCGGGCGCTCGCCGTTCCAGCCGATTATACGGACGGGCGTGCGCTCCGGTTTCTTTGAAAGCGTCTTATGGTCGAAGGATTCGCTCGGCACGCATAACATCCGGTCGGCGTCGTCGGTGATGACTTCCGGCTGCCAGCCGCAGAGCGGCGCTGCGCCGGCTCCGATTCACATTGCATATACGGACGCCATCGTGAATTATACGGATTCGGCGTTGATTCGGTTTACGGCGGGTGAGATGCAGTACGCCGGAAACAGCGGCGCGTTTACCATTCAGCAAAAACCCATGAACCCGATAACGCCGATTGATTCCATCGCCGGCGCAGAAAAGCAGATGCAGACGCAGTATATCCACATTGCGGACGATACGTGCCGCATTTCCGGTTTCTACGTCCCGATGCTGACCGACACCTTGCAAACGCCGCGCGCTATCGGGGCGGGAATGCTCTCGTTCAAGGTGGAATTGCGCGACAGCGTAACGGATACGGTGGTGAAAACGTTGGATACCATCAGCCTCATCGCATCATCGCCGTACGTCTCCGGCACTGCGGGCATGGATACGTCGGTTGTTATCGGTCATAACGGGCAGACGTGCTTTATTCAAATCTCGGTGGATACGCTCAACGCGCCGCACACGGTCTCGGTTATGCCCGCGCAGGAGGTCTCGGAAACGCAGCTTTCAACGCTTATCAGTGATACGGGCGGCATGGCGAAGCAGATAAACCCGGAGCGTGAGCTTGGGCTAAGTACAAGCCTCATCAACCTTTCGACGGCTCCCAATCCGTTTTATCCGCGTTCGGATATTTCGTTTACCGTGCCGCAATCGGAGAGCGGCTATCCCGTGCAAGTAAAAGTATTCAGCATAACCGGAAAATGCGTGGCGACGCTTGTAGATAATGCGCAAATGCAGGCGGGCAGGTTTACGGTAACGTTAGATGGCACGAATCTTCCAACGGCGGAGTACGTTGTGCGCGTGATGGAGCATGACTACCAGCAAAACGGGATTTTGGTATTGATGAAATAGGGGGAAAAGTTATGAGTTATGAGTTATGAGTTATAAAGGCAGAAAGGATTGCTTCGCGGTGCTCGCAATGACAGGGGTAGGCTGTACGCTGCATGGTTGTCATTGCGAGGAGCGATAAAGTTATGAGTTATGAGTTATAAGTGATGAAGGCAGAAAGGATTGCTTCGCGGTGCTCGCAATGACAGGGGCGAGTGGTATCGCACACCCAATCGGGTGTTTGTCCGCATGGAAAATTTGCGTAAGTTGAGTTCACTGTAATAATCAGATGCAACGCAAAACCTTCTTCTTGTTTGCACCGCTTGCCATGTTGATTGGCATGACCTTTTCCTGCCGCACGCCCATGCCGTCGCAGCCGGGCGGTGTGCCGCCGGGGCATAACGCGCTTGCGCTGAAGGCAACCGCCGTCTCCACGCGGTGGGTTACTCTGCAATGGAACAACGACAGCACGGCGGTAAGCCATTCATATATACTCCTGCGGAACGGCAAGGACACCGTGTATAACGGCTCCGTCGCAAAAAGCGTTGATTCAATGACGGTGAAGGACAGTGCGCTCACGCCGTCGCTTACGTATAATTACTCGCTTTACCGGATATATCAAAATCAGCATTGGGACAGCGCAGTGTGCGCCGTTACTATGCTCGATACGAGCCGGGACAATTATAATTATATAATCACAAATTTCCCCGGTACGCTCAATGCGGTTTGGTCGGCAGGCAATCCAAATTCCGTGTGGTTAGGGGGGGGGCACGGTTGATAGCGGAAGTAATAGAATAAGCTGGGGTGTTGTGCATTATCTCAATGGGCAATTTCAATTTGTGCATGAAATATTAGGTCCAGTGCAGGGGATTTCCGGCACATCGGATTCAAATATCTGGTTCGCGAATGGCGGGTTGGCATTTTGGAACGGAACGCAATGTGTAGATTATCCCTTTACGGGGCTTGATCCCACACTCCCAAATATTTATCCAAAGGCCATATACTCAGTTTGGTGTTCACAAGATGGACAGGTTTGGGGAGCAGGTGATAGCGGTATTATTATTCACCGTTCAACAAATGGAACATGGGATGTACAGCAAGCGCCGACAAGCATGCAATTGAGTTCTATAATTGGATTTTCCCCGAATGAAATTTATGCTGCGGGGAGTAATCAGAATTGTTCCGGCTGCGGAGGCGTTTTATGCGAGTATAACGGCGCAATGTGGAGCGTAATTCTACAAAGCCAGAACCCCGATAGCGCAATGAGCGTATATAATATGAAAGTTGGCGGGAGTTCCGGCGATTCGCTTTACGTCGTCGGCAACGGCGTATTTCACCGGACGGCAACCGGCTGGCAAAACCGCACGCCCAAGCAAGAATCGTATTACGCGGAAAACGTTTGCGCCCAAACATGGAACAATGTATGGGTGTGCGGCGACTACGGCATGTTGCTCCACTTCGACGGCGACCATTGGACGGAAGTCGGCGGCGCAAAATGGCCCTACAGCGCAGATGAAATTTTATGGGATGTCTATACCGCCGGCAATCAGGTATTTGCAGTTGGTGAGGACCTCACTGACTATAATATCGTATTCATCAACGGGCAATGATTGTTTGTTTGCCAATGAAATATACTCAAAACACTATCCTTACCATACATGAAGCACTTCATACTTTTTGTTCTGCTATTGTGCGCCGTTGCGGCGTTTGCACAAAAGATTGAGGAAGTTATGAGTTATAAAGGCAGAAAGGATTGCTTCGCTTTGCTCGCAATGACAGGGCAAGGCTGTACACTACATGGTTGTCATTGCGAGGAGCGCGGCATTGCTTCGCTCGCAATGATAGGGCAGGGTATTACCGCAAAACCCAATCGGTGTCATTCAGAGGGAGCGCCGCGACCGAAGAATCCATGCCGCCTACGTGTGTAATCATGATGGATTCATCGCTTCGCTCTGGACAGGCTCTGTTCGCCTTCACCTCACTCCTCGCAATGACAACCATTTAGCGTATTCCCCCATCCTATTTTTAACCGCACTGGTTCAATATTCCACCATTCGCATTTCACGCCTTAAAACCCTTGCGAAAACCGCCATAATTATACAAAATCATGCTTTCGGTGCTTTGGCATAATATTTGATTATGGAGATATAAACGACTAACAAATATTGCATGACTTAACATAATTGGATATAGACTGATTCCACCGTAACCTAAACACTTCATAAATCATCACCCAAAATGGGGTTCATTCCCTTCCTGTTTATCTTTCTCTTTGCCCTTTATTCCGAATCCTTCTCGCAGCCGGTGGATAGCACAGCGCCGCCGGATGGCGATATCCCCGCGCAATTGAACGTCCGTGACGATATTGAAAAAGCAATGTGGGTTTGGAACACTATCAATATCGTCTATGACGTCGGAAGCGCAAAAAACGATTTATTCCGTTTTTGTGAGCATGAGCATGGCGCATACCCCTCCACAACGCAGCAATTTGCGAATCGCCCCATTAATCGCCTTTTTTTCTACGCTCAGGGTTTTTTATTCGGCGGGAAGGACGAGTGGAATGCCCTGCGCCCCTTTTTGCGCGAGTCGCATGCGCGGGGCATCGCAGTTGATTATTTGGACGGCGAGGCAACGTGGCTGACGAAGGACAGCGCCGAGGCATTCCGCGCCGTTGAAAGCCTTCTGAAATTCAATGCAACCGGCGAACCCGACGAACGTTTCGACGGAATCCAGTTGGACGTTGAGCCCTACACCCTCCCCGGATGGGGCGACTCCGCGCTGTGGAACAATTATGTTTCATTCCTTAAAAAAATACGGTCGCTGGTTGATAAATCCGGATTGTGCCTTGATTTTGGATGCACTATTCCCCGTTGGTATTGCCTGACGATTGGCTCCGAGCGATTGAAGGAAGTATATAAGCAGGTTGATTACGCGGCTATTCTCGATTACGTGAACGACGAACCCCGCCTGATTAACGACCCCGCCGCGGAAATCGCGTTGGCGGATACGATGCACGTCCGCATCTATATCGGCGTGGAAACGCAGAACAATCTTCTCCCGACGCTTTCGTTCTTCAATTTGGGCTGGCTGCCGTTGGAACATGCCGTTGCGACCTTGAACGAGTATTACGCCGATTTCAAAAATTATTCGGGCGTCGCGATTCACCACTACGACTCGTACGCCTCGCTGCCCCGTGCGTTTCGCACGATTGACGGCGTTACGCAGTGGGCGGAGATAGAATCGCTGGATACGGCTGCGGTATATCCGGATAATATGAATCTCGTCGTTGTGCGAGAACCGATGATGCCGGGCAGGCTGATGGCGGGCGCCGTGCGGCGAACGCAAACGGGCGGCGGTGATTTTAAAAAACGCCTTGTACTCTCGAACCTTCCCCTGTTGCACAACCTTCCGGTGTATAATTTGTATTCGGCGCTTGATTCACTGCATCGCAAGATTGCCCGCGGCGAGGGAGATTTCGGGAAGATTCAGGGGATTCAGACGAATGATTTCTCCGAGATATTTCTTTCGGTGGAAAACCAAGGGATGATTCAGCAGTTAGCGCAGGCGGGTTTCGACGGGTTTGTCGTTGATCTCCGCAGTATCGCGCAGCACGGCAACCCGTACGAAATGCCCTATATACCGAACGAAGAGAATACCGTTGTTGAGCTATTGGCGCAGGCGAAAGCGCTCTATGCGCAGCACTCGCCGTTATACAACGCGGTGCTTGTGGTGCGGGTGAATGAATCGTTCGTCCGCAATTTGGACGGCGAGCATTACAGGCAATTCATGTCGCTTATCAACGGCGTTATTGTGGAGCCGGGCAGCAGTAACATCGCGCAATACACCCGCAACGGCGTCAAACTATTATCCACCGATAACATCCTGCTCGCCTCCAAGATCGGCATTTTTGGCAGCGTCATCGCGAAGCGCATCAATTGAAGCGGATGGAATCCGGTTGGAACGCGTAGTGTTTTGTACCTAAATGTAGGGGAGAGCCTCATAATTGAAAGGCGTTTTGCGCAGGGGTGCGGGAAACGCCTTTCACTAGTGGCAGGAAGCGCCAAGCGAGGCAATCTCATTCTGTAAATTTCAGCAAAGCAATTACATGAGAGGGAATATGCTCACGGAAATTACGCAAAGGGAAATATACGCACATAAAAGGTTGAACACCATCGAGCCGCGAAGCGGCGAAATATGGGTAACGGGGTACAAACATCTTCATACTGTCATTGCGAGGAGCGCAAGCAGAGCCTGTCCAGAGCGAAGCGTGGGAAAGCAATCTTTTCCCCGAATGCCATAGCAGAAAGGATTGCTTCGTCATTCGCCTTCGTCATTCGCCTTCGGCTCATTCCTCGCAATGACAATAGACGATTTTCGGTTACCTCACTCAAACTGAGACACTACCGAATCTCCATAAAATTTGTAATTTGCACGCTTAATGAAAGCGAAGAAGAAACCGTGCGAATGTGCGCCGCTCTAATTGAACTCCCCAACTATGATGCATGAATGACGCAGGAAATCCTCCGGTACATTCCGATTGAATTTATCAACTTCCTTTTGACGGTGGTGTTCGCCTTGCTCATCGGTTTGGAACAGCGGCGCCACAACATCAAACAGGAATTTGAATCGCTCTTCGGCACCGACCGCACGTTTACGCTTATCGGGATATTCGGCTATATCCTTTATGCCCTCAATACGCAAACGCTCGTTCCCTTCCTCGGGGGCGGCGCGGCGCTTGCCATCCTGCTCGGTATAGATTACTATCAAAAAATAAAGGAGCAGCACCGCTTCGGCATGACCTCGCTGGTAACGGGGCTCATAACGTATTGCCTCGGTCCGCTCACCGCCACACAGCCGAAATGGCTCGTCCTCTCCGTCGTCGTCTGCGTGCTCATCATTACCGAAATAAAAGACGACCTGCTTAAGTTCTCGCAAAAATTCGACAACGCCGAATTCATCACCCTTGCAAAATTCATCGTGCTTGCGGGCATCATACTGCCGCTGCTTCCCGATACGCCGATTTCGCAGACGATAAATATTTCTCCGTTCCATTTCTGGCTGGCAATCGTCGTCGTCTCCTCTATTTCCTACGTAAGCTACCTGTTGAAAAAGTTTGTCTTTCCGAATGCCGGCATGTTGCTGACGGGCATTCTCGGCGGGTTGTATAGCAGCACGGCAACAACAGTCATCCTTGCGCGGAAAAGCAAAGAAGACCCCGGAAGCGCAAAAATCGTTCCGGCAATCATGCTTGCGACCGCAATGATGTACGTCCGCATTTACGTGCTTGCGGTGTTTTTCAACGGCGCAATCGCCGCGAGTCTCGCGCGCTCGTTCGTCGTATTCATTGTTATTGCCATCGGGCTTGCAGTGTACTTTCTCCGCGCCGCACCCAGCGCCGGAAAAAAAGAAATCACGATGCCGGTGCAAACGCACACCAATCCGTTGGAATTCAAGACCGCATTCATATTCGGCGGTTTGTTCATTATTTTTGGGATTGTAACGGGATATGTGATTACCGCGTTTGGAAGCACCGGCGTGAATATGATGGCGTTCGTCGTTGGCGTCACGGATATTGACCCGTTCATCTTGAATCTTTTCCAAAGCAAATGGAACATTGCCGACGCGGTGATAGTCATGGCGGTGTTGAACGCCATCACGAGCAATAATCTTCTCAAGCTCGGTTATACGCTCGTGCTCGGCAGCCCTGCAATTCGGCGGCGCGTCATCATCTGTTTCGGCGCGCTTGTTATCGCAGGCGTGATATTCGCGTTTGTGTAAATAAAAAAGGCAGGCGGAAATAACCGCCTGCCCAACATTGTCATGCAATATTATTGACTCGTGATAAACAAGTCCTCTTAACTTTTTACGATCTTCGGCTGCCAACCAACATGTTTATTTTACCACAAGCAACTTCCCCAACGCGCTGCCGGACATTGCTTCTAACCTCACGAAATAGACTCCCGGTTGCAAATTTGACGTGTTAAGGGTAATATCGTGAACTCCTTGGCTGAATAAGGTATTTACAGCCTCATCCACGACGTTACCGACGGAGTTGACAATTTCTACTTTGGCATTTTCATTTCTATCGAGCGAGAAAATGACCACAGGCTCGCTTCCTGTATTGCCAAGCACCGCAAGTGAAACATTGGCGCCTGCAGTAAGTTTTTGCGGCACAGCCATCGTGCCGGCAGGATTCAACTCGGTCTTATAATCAGCGAGCGCGCTTGAGCCGATATCGAGTATTTCGCATGAATTTGTAAAAGTATTATTACCCGTTAATCCACCGGCAACTAGAACAAGTTCAATAGGCAAAGACAAATTACATTCCTGGTGCAAATACACCGCCGCATGTTTGCAGCGTGCTTGGTTCAACTGCGGTGCATAGTACCATACTTTGTCATACTTGTCATACCACTCACACGTTGCCGTGCCGTTAACATCAATCTGTGACGATAATTCCCCGCTGGTTAGCCCTCCCGTTGCAAGGAAATTATCAAATGGCATTAATACATTCGCGGGCCAATGGACGGGCTGTTTCATGGAATCAGTGTTGCTCCACATCATTGTTGTCGGATCGAGAATTTCCGAGCCGGGCGCACAGGTTGCATCCGTATTTCGCCCGCCTGAAGCAAGTGTCGTTCCGTCTGAAAACGTCGTCAGGCAGCCAATGATGCGCGGCTGTGACATCGGATCAATCACACGCCACGTGTTATTAACCGGATTATAGACTTCACATTCGTTCATGTAGATACTGCTCGAACCGCCGCTTCTGCCGCCTTCAACAAGCACTTCTCCGGTTCCCAATAGTGTCGCAGAGTGATCGTGCCTTCCAAGAATCAATGGTGTAACATAATGGCTTGTAAGAGTTTGTGGATTGTAAATCTCACATGAAGCAAGTACGTTATTAGAGCCGGAAGGAGTTACGGAAGAATCAACAAAAAATTCACCAGCCGAGTTGTACCCGCCGGTAATCAATATCGTTGAATCTTCAAGCAACGTTGCGGTATGACTTTGGCGAGCCGTCATCATCGTTCCGCCATTCGACCACGTATGTGACGTCGGATCGAATATTTCTATCGAATTTGTTTCAACGGCGCCGTCATATTCACCGGTAATCTGCCCTCCGGTCACGACGATCCGCCCATCCGGCAGCGCTGTAATCGTATGTGTTTGCCGCGGTGTTGACATCGGCGACGTTTCCGACCACGATGCAGTCGCAGGGTTGAAAATTTCACAAGACGACAATGTTTGACCGGTCTGGTCAACACCACCGGCGGTTAAGACAGTCCCGTCGGGCAAAACAACAAGGTTATTGAGCCACCGCGTTTCGTTCATCGAGCCGGTGTACTGCCACGATAATATTTGAGCCAAGCCGGCAGTTGCAGAGAGTGCAATCGCGGCGATGACAAGTATCATACGATGCATTGTGTACTCCTCTAATAAAAAATAAATGATATGATAATTATTCCCGTAAATGTATTGAGCAAGGCTGAAGTAAATTTCTGATTTCTCAAGAGCAATGTCAAGCCATTTCACCGGTTTTATGCGCAAATCTCTATTACAGAGCGATTGTTGTAAGATTTCCTGATTATCTCTTTTGAGACCATTAGGATAATTACTAATATCACGGTAATGCCAAAATTGTTACATCCGATGAAAAATTGGTTCACCCCGCCCTTTAAAAATCCACCATCAAATTCAGCATCGCATATCCCTCGTGGAATCGGAACGTCGGGTCATTGGAGGTATTCATCAGGCTCCCGACAAGTATCTCGGTGGTAAATTCCTTGATGAACGAATGCTCAAAATCAAATTGGCGGTAAAATTGCAACTCATAAAGTTTTTGCTGGTCTTTGCGCAAATACGTCGTGAGTTTCTTTTTCACAAGCGCGTACGCGGCTTGATTATAATTCATCCCCTCCGTCTCGAAATTGAACCCGAGCGTAATTTTATCGAATAGGTATTGCTTCAGATACAGCCGCCAGTCGGGTCCCTGATAGCTGAATTGGTCGTTGAACAGGTCGTTGAATCCATAACGGTGGTCCAAATATGCGGTTAAGGCGACGCGCGCATTATTTTGGGGATTGTCTAAATAGTAGAACATGCCGCCGATAGCGGTGCCCGTGAACGGGCGCCAGAACAAAGCCAGACCGAGCGTTACTTGCGATGTGACTGTGGCGGATTTTGCAACCGTCGTATCTATTTTCGTTTTCTTTCCGACGACCACCGCCTTTCGCACCGTGTCTTGCTCTTGCAGTGAATATGACTTCACTCCGTACCCCGCCTCGAACAAACCCATGATATGTTCGTTCTGAAAGCGGGTTTGGACGGAAAACATCGTTTCGGTATTGTTCAGCGTATCCAATTCAGCATAGTTGGATGTATTGACCTGCACGTTCTCATAAATGTTGAACCACTTCGCAGGGGCTTGATTCATTTGGAGACTGACGCCGGTGCTTGACGAGCCGAGGCTGTCGCCGGGCGACGTATCGTAGAGATAGTTGTAGATGGCGCTCACTGTCAGCGCGTATGACGCCGTGTCTATATCTATCGTTTCCAACAGCAGATCGCTCTGCGAGAACTGATACATCGTTGAGCGGGGGACTGCGAGAGCGACGTAAATCGTCGTATCCTCTTCCGCGGATGTATCCTCAGCAGGCGGTTTCGGCTTCACGCCGGGATTATACAACTGAAGCGCATGGAGAAACACATTAAGCGAGTCGTTCGTCGTTTTCACAAACTGCTCCCCGGGAAACGCGGCAAGTAAAATGCGTTGAAAATTCCTGACGGAGTCCGCAACTGCGCGTTTCGTGCTATCCGAACCTTTTGCCGCATTAAAACCAACGGCGATTTCCGAGAGCCGTTCTGCGAGAGTATCCTTTAAGATATCCCGCGGCGATTCCACTTCCTCGGAGCTATCCGCTTCTTCTTTTGTCGTATCCGCAGCAGCCGCTGTCGTATCGGTTTCGGTTGTGTCGGCTTCTTCTTCCGTCGTGTCGGATTCCTCCGCTGCCGTCGTATCAAGAGTTGCATCTGCCGCCGCTGGCGTGGCGTTGGCGCTCGTTTTCACCGCGTTCGTATCCCCGCCATCGTTAAAATCAGCGTTCAGCAGCACCGCCGCATATCCTTGCAACTGAATTGAAAGATTATTTTTCACGGAATCCCCCGATTCCGCTTCTTCGTTTGCTTCTTTTATCGAGTCCTGTATTTCTTGCTCGCGTTGTTGTTTAATCGCGAGCGTGACGCTTGTCGGCATAAACAAATCCGGGTGGTTCCAATCGAGCTCAAGATTGTGCTGGTAATAATCGTTCACCGGATAATGAACAAAAGAATTATAGACAAAATTGTACGAAGGCAGGAAATACGTTTTCCCAAGATAGATGGAATCGGCGATATAAATGGAATGCGTGCCGACAATGTCCCCCACCGCCGACGGCGCCTGATTGGGATTGTTGTCAGGTCCGTTATCCGTGAAGACCTGCCCGGTGAATTGACAGTATGCCGCGCTTGCGCATGCAAGAAGAATTCCCGCAACGCACAGCATCCGAACGGCATCACGTACTGTGCCTACGCGTTGCACGCTGTCCGCCTTGCTTCGCATGGAAGCGGAAAAGTTCAATGTGCGCCGAGCCACGTCCACTTCAAATCAATGCGCTCCATAGCGTCGAGCGGGTAATCGCGCACGTAGGGCTGAACCAGCCGGTAGTGCTCTTCGTAAAAGAGTATGATAGAAGGCGCGTTGCGCATCGCCTCGCGGTCTGCGGCGGCATAGAGTGCGTTCCGCTCCGTTTCGTCGGTGGTTGCCAATGCGCGGGCAAAAATCGCGTCGAATGCGGCGTCTTTGAACCGCGTGTCGTTGGGGTAGCTGGGGACGTTGCTCGTTGACGGCACGAGCGCACCGTAAAATAAATTCATGAAGTTTTCGGGATCGGGATAATCGCCGTACCAGCGCGTTCCCCAGAAACTCAGGCTTCCGGCTTCCGCTTCGTCCATCAATTGCGCGAATTGGACGACCTGCAAATGGATATTCACGTTCAACGTCGAGCTCAGCATGTTCTGCACAGCCTCGGCGATTTGCAGCAGCCGCGGATCGGGATAGACGTTGAACGTCACGTCGGGGAATCCCTTGCCGCCCGGATAACCGGCGGCGGTCAGCAGCGCCTGCGCCTTCACCGCGTCATACGTATATCCGGCAACGGAATCAATGGGATATTTTTTAAACGCCGGCGGCACGATGCCGTGCGTCCCCGCGGCGTAGGGCTGACCCTTCAGCACGTACCGCACGATCTTCTCGCGGTCAATCGCATACGAAAACGCCTGCCGCACCGTCGCATTATCAAACGGCGGCTTCGCCGTCTGGAAATTCAGAAACCACGTGCAGAGCGCGGGCGTATGCTGCAAGGCGTATTTTTGATAGTCTGGCATCGGCGTTTTCGTAGAGGCGTCGACAATCTGCGGAAAATTCTCCGTTGGCAAAGGATAGCATTCATCGAGCGCGCCCTGATTGAATTCGTTGAACTGTATTTTGTCGTCCTTGATAAATTGCACTTGTACGCCGTCCAAAAGTGGCAGAGAGTTACCCAATGCGTCGTGCTGCCAATAATGCGGGTTGCGCGTGAGAACAATTTCCACGTCCGGCGTCCAATGGTCGAACACGAACGCACCCGTGCCGACGGGATGCTGAAAGAAATCTTTTTTGTAATACTCTATCGCTTCGTGCGGCACCACGTCGCCGACGCTCTCAACAAGATAGTACATAAACGGCGCATAAGGTTTAATCAGTGTTATTTGAAACGTGCTGTCGTCGGGTGCGGCAAACCCGGTTACGCGGGGAATGTTCTCCTGTTTCGTAGAGTCGGCGCGCGCGTTAAAATAATCGTTCGCCCCCTCCACCTTATCCTGAAACACCCAATAGGCGACGGAGCGCGTGCCGGGGTCGCAGCCTCGCTCAAGCGAATACATAACGTCCGACGAGACGAAGCGCCGCCCCTTGCCGCCCGGGAAGCAGGCGTTATCCTGAAAGAGAACATCCGTGCGCAGGTGGAACGTATATGTCCTGCCGTCCGGCGAAAGTTCCCACCGCGTCGCCAATTCCGGCGTAATGTTCAGGTTTGAATCGAGCGCGATAAGCTGGTCGTATATCTGCGAGGCGATATCGTCGGCAAGTTTAGAATTGATGATAACGGGGTCGAGACCGTTCGGGTTGCCGCGCACCATATTGATGTGAAACGTGCCGCCATATTGTTTGCCGCCCAGCGCCGGACGCGATGCGCTCTGGCGTTGATGCGAACAGGAACATAGCAGAACGGCGGCGGCAAGCGCCGGAATAATTCGCCTCATGTAATTTATGCGTTGGTTGTAATGTGTTTTGCAAAATTACACGAAAAACGATGATGGCGTGCTTTGAAGGTAGTATCTCAATTTCAAGAGATGCTGTAAACATCAAAGATGCCATTGCGAGCACATTCGCTGTGCTCAGTGTAAACTCCGCGAAGCAATCTACCCGCCAAGCAGTCAAATCATGATACATAGACGTTCTCCGAAGGTGGATTGCTCGTCGTTTCGCTCCTCGCAATGACAGAGGCAAGCAATTCGCCCTATTCGTCTTATTTTTGCACCATGAAGATTTACACAAAAGGCGGCGACGACGGCACGACTGCCCTGTTCGGCGGCAAACGCGTGCATAAGGACGCCCTGCGCATCGAGGCATACGGCATTGTGGATGAGTTAAACTCCGTTATCGGCGTGGTGCGCGCTCATGCACCGATGCTCCGCACGAACGACATTTTAAGTGCCATCCAGCATTCCCTGTTCTGTCTCGGCGCGGACTTGGCGACCGAACAGTCCCAGAAAAACGCCGGAGCCATCCCCCGCATCGCCGGGCGCGATATTCAAACGGCGGAAGCGTTCATTGACGAGATTGACGCGCAGCTGCCGCCGCTTACACATTTCATTCTGCCGGGCGGAGCGCCCTCGGCGGCATTCCTGCATCTTGCGCGCACCGTGTGCCGCAACGCCGAACGCGCATGTGTCGCGCTTTCAAAGCATGAGGACATCGGCGCACAGGTAGTGATTTACTTAAACAGGCTTTCCGACCTTCTCTTTGTGCTTGCGCGTTACGAAAACAACGAAAAAGGTATTAGCGAAACGAAATGGGGCGTGTGACGTTTGTGTTTCCCCCTCCCCCCTTGCGGGGGAGGGGGTGAGGGGAAAATCTCCCTTACCTCATATCCCCGACGAAATCCCCGCTGCAAATCGGAATTTGACCTTCTGCTCGCCGGGAAGCGGCTGGCTCACGAAAACCGGTAGAAGCAAATCCAACTGCAGCGGCGCACGCGTCTCAAAAAACGATTGCAACAAGCCCGCGTCCGAGCCTGTAAATTGAAACCGCAGGCTTCCCCCCGCGTCGAATCGCGGAATACCTATTCCCGTGAACGGCGTCCATGTATCGTTGCTCAGCCATCCCGCGCCGCCGAATGCCGCAACCGAAAAATTCTCCGAACCCCGGAAGATATGCGCGCGTAATTCCATATCACCCGCTGCAATCGAATGCGCCGCCGTCGCCGCGTATTGGTCTGCATAACCGGGCAGGTTGCCGCCGCCGGGCAGCAGCATGTGCGCCGCCGTATCCATCGCATAGCTCACGCCCGCTATGCCGCGGTACACGGTGTTTTCAAACTGCTCCTGCGGGCTTGCCCCGGCAAGATAAAATAATTTCTGCACCGGAACGTCGCCGCCGGAGGTTCCCACGATGCCGCGAAATGAAAAATCGAAAACCGAGGTGAGCGGCAGCGTTCCGCCGCCGTCAATCTTCGTGCGAATAAATGCCGTTTCCCGCATCAACGAACTTTCATACTCCGCGTGCAAATGCCATTGCGAAGTGCCGTTGCACGCCAGCGAGTAGGAAAATCTCACCGTATTTAACTCGCCCTTGCTCCAATACAGGTCATAAAACGGGTATAAGTCTTGTTCAAGGCGCGTATATTGCACGCGCAATTGCAGGGTCTGCGAAAACGGCGAGCTGTACATCAAACGGAAAACCTTTTCCGCGCCAATCTCGCCCGTGCCGATCCCGTATTCCTCGGAGGCTTTGCCAAAAAGGTTCAGCATTGGCGCAATCGGCGTGCGGTATTCCAGCCACCAATCCGCCGTATGGTTCAGCGTGTTGAAATACGCGCCCGCGTTTGCCAGATACTCCGAATACGCATAACTGCCGTCGAGTGAAAAACCGATTTTCGCGCCTTGCTGTTGCGCGTACCACGCCCGCGGCGAGAGCGACACCGCATACGCGTCCATCGGCGAACTGGCTTCGTTGTTTGCTTGATATTGGGTATATAATCCAAAACGATACGGCGGGAAAAAACCGCTCGCATTATTCAGCCAGTTGATATCCCCAAGCCGGTGCGAGGTGTCAATAACCACGCCTGTAACGCGCTGCGGCGTCTCAAACGTGCTCGTGTACGAATGCAGATACGGATCCCATAGCGGCAGAACAATTCCGTTGGGAACTGATTTTGCGCGCCAACTCACGGGGATAAGCGCCGTTTGCTGCGACCCATCGGCGTACGTTAAAAGCAGATCGAGCGGCATCGCGATCCCGCCCCGGTTGGAAAGCGAAATGGTCGTCCGGTATGCGCCGCCGGATTTATCAGATTTATCGGGAGCTGCCCCCGATGACGCAACGGACGAGACGCCGTCAACCGAATAATCGCAGGTTCTCGTCGTGCGGAGCCACTCGTCGAAAAACCAGCCGAGATTCATACCCGAAACCGATTCGCTGACGCGGATAAAATCGTCCGTCGTCGGGTGCTTCAGCCAATATTGACTGCAATACGTTTGCATGATTTTCTGAAACACGGAATCGCCTACCGTGTATTTCAGCATTTCAAGAATCGCCGCCGTCTTGTTATAAACCAAATTATAGGTCGCGTTTTCGCGGAACGCATCGCTGTGCTCCAATACCGGCTCGTCCATGCCGTCCGCCGCCAATTTCAAATAATAGGGGGCTATCCGCACGTTCTGCGGCGCAAACAGATACTCCAGCCAATCGCGGCGCGGGGGCTTCGCGGGGAACAGCGCCCCCGCTGCCTCGCCGGACGCAAACGTCGTAAAGCCTTCATCAAGCAGCGCTTCGCCGGTTTCGTTGTTCCCAAGAATCCCATAGAACCACTGATGCGCCATCTCGTGCGCCAGCGTGCCGAGCGGCGGCGCGCCGCCGCGCAGGAACACAATTTGCGGATACTCCATGCCGCCGTCGCCCGCTTGCACTACCGTGAAATTTTTGTACGGATATTTTCCGTATTCCACGCCGTAGTAATCGAGCAGTTTTACCGCCGCGCTGTCCGCATAATTCCATCCGCTGTGGAATTTCTTTTTATAGAGGACGTGGAGAACGGTTCCGCCTTGTTGATTCGCCCCGCCGATATGAATGATGCGGTGCACGAAATCGCGGTCTGCCGCCCACGCAAAATCATGGACTCCCTGCGCCTCGAATTTCCACGTGCGGTATGCGGCGGTGTCTATCAATTGCCCTTTCGCGTTCATGCGCATCGTATCGCGGGCGGCGGGGTTTGGCAGGTACGCGTCGTACGCCAGCCCGTAGCCGCAGCCCGTCTCGAACGGATTAGTAACCTCGCCGGTGCCGGCAAGTACGTAATCGCGCGGCGCGGTGATATTCACAAAGTAGCGCCCGCGAACGCCGTAAAATTCGCGCCCCAAGTATTGGTCGTCATGCCACCCGCGTTCATCGTACGCGCAGATTTTGGGATACCACTGCGCCATCGAATACTCCACGCTGTCCGGGCTGTTGTATCCCGCGCGGCGGATGAACTTCGGAACGTGGGAAACGAATTGTATCTCGATTGCAGCGGAGGCGCCCGGTTGAATCGGATGCGAAGGGATGACGTGCAAAATCGTGCCAAGCGTTTCCGTTTTTGCGGGGGCGCCTTCAACGGCGAGCGACTGAATATCCACCGAGCCGCACTCATCGGGCGCAAGCGATGCGATGGCGTTGGCAGCCCCTTTCGCTCCTGATTCCCGCATCCGCTCTTCCATCATGCTCCCCGGCTGAAACGCGTTCCAATATAGATGCAAATATAGATCGGGCAGCGGGTTGGAGGAGTTGTTGTAGTAAGTGATTTTCTCGTTGCCGCCAATCGTATGCGCCGTCGTATCGAGCGTTACGGTAATAATGTAATCGGCGCCTTGCTCCCACGCACGGCACGCGCCGGCGCACGCAATGACAATGCCGAACACGGCAATCAATCGCGTGAGACTGCGCGAGGGGGAAAAAACATGGGAAATCAGGCGGGCAAATGCCACTGCGGGCGGGGCGGGGATCGTACGTGAAATGAAACGCGGCATGAACAAATTTACGCCGTTGGATGCACACAAAACAGAAGAGGGCGAACGACGGAAATCGCCCGCCCCCGTAAAGGACTAATAAAGAGGATTAAAAATTCGGGTAAAACGTTTCGCGTTTGTCGTCAATAATCGCATTCTCCTTTTGCTTCGCAATCCACGATTGCACGAACGAACTCTTCTCCTGCGTGATAATCGAGGTGAGAACAACACCCCTTTGCAGGGCGTACATGGAATCAGAGGGCACCGCTTTTGAACGCAACTGAATGATAAACACGCCGCGCGAACTGCGAATGGGACCGGCAATTTGCCCGGGGTTATTCAATGAATACAGCGCCGCCGAGAAATTGTAATCCGTGCCAAGCCCCTGAATCGGACCCGACGGCTTTACTCCGGATGCATATTGCACCTTGATTGTCGTATCGTAACGCATCGCTTTTTCAAGGCTGTCGCCGTTCAAAATCCGCATAACCGGTTCTGCTTTTGCAACAAGGTTATCTAATTTCCGCATCGTAAGAATTTTTTGGCGGATCAACGACTTCACCTCGTCGAATGGTTTTGTCCCTTTTTCCTTCACACTGCTCAATTGTAATACCACAATAGAGCCGCCGCGCACCTTTTTCGGATCGCTCACGTCGCCTAATTTGGAGGAATATACCCATTGCGTCAAATCCGTCGAGCCGAGCATCGGCGTTGCGCGGGTTAGCGCCTGCGACTCAAAAACGTGGATTTTCATATTTGCAGCCACCGTATCAACGTTTTCGCCCTTGCGAATGCGATCGCGGAAGAACTGCGCTTGATGCGTAATGGCGGCTTTCGTCTGTGTGCTGATGTGGACTTGTATTTTCAAATCATACACGCGCACGTCGCGATTCCCGCGGTCAAGAACCTTTATTATATACCATCCGCGGTCGGTCTCGATTGGTCCTTCAACCTCGCCGATCGGAGCGCTCCATGCCGCTTTTTCCAGCGCCGGCGCCATCGTTCCTTTTGCCACGTAGCCCGCGTCTCCGCCTTTTTGGGCGGTCACTTGGTCGGCGGAAAGAATTCTGGCGGCGTCTTCGATATGCGCTTTGCTGTCCGTTTTCAATTTTTTAATAATAGTGTCGGCGAATGATCGCGCGGAATCCCTATTATTGCCGTAGGCAATCAAGATTTGCCGGGTGCGAATATATTCGGTCTCGCCCGGCTTCTCCTCAAGAACGTGATATACGTGAAACCCGTCGTACGAAGGAACGACCTCCGAATATCCGTTGAGCGGGGTTGAAAGAATTGCCGTTCCTTTGGGCCCGCTTAAATCCTTGAACGTCTGGAACGCGTCGTTTTGCGTTTCTAACTCGTTGTAACGCGAAGAGGCAAGCTGAAAATATTGGTTCCTGCGCGCCGTATCCTGAATCGTGTGGAGCGAATCTTCCAGCACCTGTAATTTTTTCATCACCGACGATGAATCCGATTCCGACGGCTGCATGTTAAAAAATGCATACTTCGCTTTGCGCGATGGCTGCTGCGGAAACTCCTCCGGGTTTTTATCGTAGTATGCTTTTATCGAATCATCCGGCGCAACGACGTTGTTGTCGGGAATCGTGCTGATATCGAACTGGATATATGCTGCGTCGGCGTGGGAGTTGTCGTTGTATATTTTTTCGTGGATGTCTTCGTCGGTCACGGGGGCGCACGCACCGAGCGCGCTTTCAAAAAGCCCTTGTTCTTTAGTCTCCCGAATATTTTGCGTCACTTCCACCAATTCGTTATAGACCGAATCCATGTGCTTGTCTTTTGCCGTGTCTTCACCCGTCGGCTCGTACGATGCGTACATTTGCAGCACCGATTGATACCGTGCGATGTCAAAATTACCCATTGAATCGGTGAAGCCGCGTTTCAAGTATGGCGGAGGGTCGTTCAGAAGCATGTCGCGGACTTCTTGGTCGGTTACGGAAAGCCCCAATTTGTTGAGCTCGTTCAACATCATGGTATTGGTAACCTCCCGCTCCCATACCATATCGCGAATTTGCGCTTCGTCGTCCTCGGTAAGCTCGCGTTGTTGCTTCTGCTGGTCAACCTGTGTGTTAACTTGCTTTTCAAAATCTTTGTACGGAATGTTCGTGCCGTTGATAACGCCGATATTCTCCTCTACCCCTGTGTGGTGCATACCGGTAATATCCATGCCCCAATTCAACACGATAAACCCGACAAACAGAACGATGAAGGCGATGATGAAAACCGGCATTGCCTCGCGCATTTTGCTCATAACAGGCATCAGGCGGATTCCTTATTCATACGATTCATGGACATTCAATGATAATAATGTTGTGGAAATGATAAAACGCAAATATACTTTGCCGGGCGGGAATTCCAAAGGGAAAACGTGCGGGATACCGGCGGCGGCGTTCAAGGCGTATAAAACAACGGCGCTCCGCGGGCAGCGGAGCGCCGGACGTCAGTCAAGTAAACTCGGAAATCAGAAAAAACACCGCTCAGCAGGCGGCTTATTCCGCCTGTGCGGTTGCAGCGGATGATTCCGCCTGTGCGGTTGCAGCCGGTGCTGCGACTGGCGCAACAGTTTGTGCAGCGCGTTTCGCCGTAATCTTTGCAAGACGCGATTTGCGCCGTGCCGCGGTGTTCTTGTGAAGCATGCCTTTTGCCGCCATGCGGCTGATGACTTTTTCCGCCGTCGCGAATGCCGTCTGCGTATCGGCAGCGCCCTTCGCGTTGAGAACGCCTTTGATGGCTTCCTTGATTTGTTCGCGTTTCACGCGGTTTTTGTGGCGGCGTTTCACCGTTTGGCGCGCCCGTTTGATGCTTGATTTATGCCGTAC
>Ga0206853_1027_pt1 | contig 24280 bp, 27 predicted proteins | sample Alteio_BWOrgCont_52_FD_152859 | JGI IMG/M metagenome (GOLD analysis project Ga0206853, IMG submission 152859) | Enriched cells from forest soil in Barre Woods Harvard Forest LTER site, Petersham, Massachusetts, United States -... | ecosystem: Environmental > Terrestrial > Soil > Temperate forest >... | reverse complement strand
CGAAAAATTAGGCATTCCTCACCCCGGAACGGAAGGCGGAACCCGCATATAATTGACATGACGAAAACGAAGACCATCACACCCGCTGCAAACGCGAAAAAGCCGCAGGCAGCGCAGCCACAGGCGAGGCAGCCGCAGGCGAGGTCGCCGCAGGCGAAGTCGCCTCTCGCGACGCTCCATTGGGTGCATCGCGACACACTGCGCGCGAACCATTACAACCCGAACCACGTCGCGCCGCCGGAAATGGCGCTCCTGAAGGTCTCCATTATGGAGGATGGATGGACGCAGCCCATCGTGTGCCTTCCCGACTATACAATTGTTGACGGTTTTCACCGCTACACCGTCGCCGGAGACCCGGATGTCTTTGCCTTGACGGATGGTTTTGTGCCTGTTGTCATCATCGAAGCGGACGCAACACACCGGATGATGAGCACCGTGCGGCACAATCGCGCGCGCGGTCAGCATGGGGTTCTCAAAATGGCGGAGATCGTCGTCACGATGCTCAATGACAACGTGCCTGTGGAAGAAATATGCCGACGGCTGGGGATGGAGGAAGAGGAAATCGAACGGCTGGCGGTCAGAGAGGGGATTCCGCTGCGGATGAAAGACGCGGAGTTTCATAAATCGTGGGGCGTGAAATTCGACAAAAACACGTGAGCATAAAACGAATGATCCCCGAAAAAGAACTTGAAAAAATGTCAAAGGCTGAAGCGTATGCCCGCCTGAGCGGCGACCTCACGCTTCGGCAGCGCAACGGGCTCCGGCTGTTCCTCGCCGAGTTCTATAACGGTCGTCATGCGTTCTTTTATGCGCGGAAAGAGTTCGTCAGCATGTACGGGCTGAAATCGTACAGCGCGCCGTTTATCATTGGACAGAACTAAAGGGGACAGAATGAAAGGGGCGGCATCGCGCAGCGGGAAGTGCAAAGGGGACATCATATTGAAGAATGCCAATGGCAGAGGTAACGAATAATAAATATCACCCTGAGTTTGCGAAGCGCGCGCGCGTCTATGCGCGCATGCAAATGACGCAGCGCATGATGGCGGTAAAATTCCGCGTGGATGAAACGACGATCGTGCGCTGGAAAGACAAACACCCTGAATTTCGTGACGCGATCGAACAGGGAAAACTTGAACTCTACGAGAAAGCAATGAACGTCCTCGCGCTCGGCATGGAAGGCAGGACGACGCGCATCACCAAGAACGACAAGGGCGAGATGGTCGAAGTGCCCGTCGAAGCCAGCGACATGCGGACAGCCGACCGCATCGCCATCGCGCGCGACGTTGCGCGGAATCTCAACCGCGAGGTGTGGATGGAGAAAGTCGCGCTCGAACACACGGGCAAAGACGGCGGGGCGATTGAGGTGCGTTCGCTGTCGGAGGTCGTGATCGTGTGCGAATATGATGAAGACGGAAACCTTATCGAATCGGACGGCGAGCCTGAAAGAGTTTCGCTTCCACCTCCCGCTCCGAGGCGAAAACGAGTTACATGATTTTGTCGCGCGCGCCTTCAGGGTGCGCATCCCCAACGTCAAGGTCTGTCCCCACCATTGTACGCCGTGGCAGTTCTTCGCCGACGTGTACTTCGAGCGGCATAACGTCTATCTCCTGAAAGCCAGCCGCGGCTTTGGGGGCAAGTCCTTTCTTATCTCTCTCGCAGGCACGATACAGGCGCTTACGCGGGGTGCGAACATCTCCATCCTGGGCGGCAGCGGCGAACAGGCGCAGCGCGTCTTGGAGCACATGACGCGGCACTGGGACTACTACTACGCGCGGAAGTATCTTGCGAATCGCAAAGTCGGCGAGGTCGCGCGGGAGATGCGCTTCGCCAACGGCGCGGAGATCAAAACGCTCATGGCATCCACAACGTCGGTACGCGGTCCTCACCCCCAAAAACTGTATTTGGACGAAGCCGACGAAATAGACAAGACGGGCGCGCGCAAACGCCGCTATCCGCTCCTTGACGCAGCGATGGGGCAGCCGATGAGTTCCGGCGGAGTCAAGAAAGGCACGATCATCGCCTCGACGCACCACTACGCGGGCGGGACGATGGACGAACTCATCCGCCGCGCGGCGCAAAACGGCTGGGGATATTATGAGTTTTGCTATCGGGAGAACCTGACGCACGCGTTCGTCCGGTGGGAACAGAAACGCGGCGCGTGGCGGCTCGTCCTCGACGGCGACCAGCCGATTGACGGCGGCTGGCTGTCAAAAGACGAGGCGGAGTCCAAACGCAGCGAAGTAACGACCGCCATGTGGAACGCGGAATACGAGAACCAGGAGCCGAACCCGGAGAGCCGCGCCGTCGCCGCCTCCGCTATCGCCGAAGTCTTCCGCGCGCAGTTGGGTGAATACGAAGAAGGGATCGGAAAGGAACTCGTCTTTGAAGACCCGACGGAAGGCGCGCGGTACGCGACGGGGATTGACTGGGGCAAAGACCTCCATGAGACGTGGATCGTTACGCTGCGCTGCGACGTGCGTCCGTTCCGGCTTGCAGCCGTGCTGCGGCTCACCCGGCAGCCGTATCATCTCATGGCGGTGAGGGCGAACGAACGGATACGGGCATACGGCGGCGTCGGGTATCACGACAAGACGGGAGTCGGGAACGCCGTCGATGAGATGCTCGACAGCCGTTACGAGCCGTTCATCTTTACGCGCAGCACGAAGAGCGATTTATTGAACGATTACATCGTCGGGTTGGAACGGCATGATCTCATCGCTCCATACGCGGCTGTGATGACGACCGAACACCGGCTCGCGTCGTGGGACGACGTTTACGGCGCGAACGCCGAGGGACACCTGCCCGACTCGATGGCGGCAATGGCGCTCGCGTACAAAGGCGCGGTCGAATACGGACAGATGGTGCGGCTGCAATAATAATTGCTCTAAAAGGTATAGCAATTGCTCTTGACACGGCTCACGGGAATATGTATTTTTGCCGTGTACTCAATCACCGAATTCATCCTGAATATTCCTTGCATAACAAATGAAGACACTCCTGACATCACTCTTTCTTATTGCCGCCTTGACATTCGCGTCTCTCGCCGCGCAGGCGCAGACGGCGGCGTATTCATATACCGGAGCGGGCAGCACATACACGCGCAATCTTGTTCCCGGTTTTCCGGTAGGATATTTGTTTTTCAACACGGACGTTCCGCTCTTGCAGACGGGAACGGGGACGGCGTGGACAGCCGTCGGCGCGTTCTCGCTCGGCAAGCCGTTCGCGCGTCTCTATGGGACGGGGAACATTCCGCTCGGCATAACGTACGTCGGCGATTCCTGCGCCGCCGTCGATACGCAGTACGCGCCGAACGCAGCGGGACTGCAAGCGGGGTACAGCATCACGATAAGCGACGACTGGGGGCTTGCCGGAACGGACACGATCAAGGTCGGCGCGCTCGGCGGTTTTAAAATAAATAACTCAACGTCCCCGCAAGTCGCCGTCAATAAAAACTACGGACACGCTGAACTGATATGGAACGGCACGGCGTGGAAATTAACGGTCGCCGGTAACTGACAACATTGCGGACGGGATGACGCCGCCGGTGCTTGTGGCGAGAACCGAAAGCGTCCACCACCATTCCGTCCGTTTTTTATTTTACATGAAATCAACAGTCAAAACCGCCGCGCAGCTCGACAGCGAGTTCCGGCGCAAAGAGTTCCTCAAACGCGTGCAATATCTGTCGGAACGGTTCCGCGTTGCGCTCGTGCCGTATATTGACGTTTCACCTATCGGAATCCTGCCGAAAATACGCATGGTGGATATGGACACGTTGGCGTCGGCGGCGGCAATGGGTAATGGAAATATCATCACGCCGAACGATGCAGCCGCGCCAGACATTCCGCCCGGCGACGTATTCCCCGCGACGGGAGAAACGCCTGCAACAACGGACGTATCGCTGAACGAGACTAACGAGACCGACAATGCAGGCGAAGTACCCGAAGACATTAACGCGGAGCCCACATGAGCGCGCGGCATCGGTATTTCCCGACGATCAGTTTGTCGCAGGTTACGGCAGACAAGTTTCCGTTCGTCTGCGGCAAATGTGAGCGCGCGTATCTTTCCGAACAGGGATTGCGTGAGCATGACGAACGTATGCATCCATTATCGGCAGTCAATGGGGCAACCACTGACGCAATCACTGATACAATCAATGACGCGACTGCGCAGGATGCCGCTCGTCATATTGAGGGGAGAAACGTCGCAGAGGTGTAATGCGGTATCATTCCTATTATGCCGATTGTCTCGGCATCAATCTGCACAGCGCGCCGAGTATTCCGTTTATTGCGACGGAGAACGCGATGAAACAGAAGCCTCCCGCATCACAGGAGCAGCCCGCGTATCAATGGAGTTGTTTGAATGCCGGTGACGTCGCCGTATGGCAGCGCTCGCGGTCGGGGAAAAAGTTTGCGGTTGTCTTTCCCTTAAAGGTATATCCCGCGAAGAAACGCAAGCGATGAACTTTCTCTCCATCGAGCCGATACGCGGCGACAGGGTGTTAGTGCCGGAGCATCGTATCCGGCGCATCGTGATTGAGCCGGAACTCTCCGGCGGGGAAGGCGGGCGCGTGCGGGTCTGGACGTGGCGGCGGAGAACATTCTACGTCAGCCACGTCAGCCGCATCCAATCCGTCGCGCTCGAACATGCGTTCCCCTTCGCCCCCGCTCCCGCCTCCGCTGAATCCACAGTATCGGAAGACGGGCAGCGAACGGAAGGACGACAACAGCCGCAGTATCGGATGTAACAACCAACACGTCGAATGCCGGATTATCGTTTGATTTCATGGATTGCTTTTGCGATTGCACGGACGAAGCCTGTTGCGGCGCATAAGAGCAATGCGATTGATATTGTTATCATCGTTGATCCTCCATAACCCCCTTTATGATGGAATCGCATCGGAAGTTCTCATGCGTTCCAGCGCTGCATGATGCAGCGTTAGTTGTAAAGCAATTCTCCACCGAATGCTTATACAATAACTACATTCTCACATCCAATTATTACATGAAATCGTAAAATATTTTAATAGGGTCAGTGAATCCACACCATGTCAAGCATTTACGACAAACCACCACGCAAGAGTACGAAGGCGGCGGCTGCCAGGAAAAAAGAGAGAGGCGTGCCGCCGCCCCAGTCTCTTGTCTCGATCAATCTCCACGAACCTGTCGCTGTTGACATCCTGACGATCTTGGCGAACGGCGGCATAAAAGAACTCGACCACGCAACCCCGCCGCACGTCGTCGCCGCGATTATGTCGCGGCTTTCCTACGAAACGGGTGTCTCGATGCAACGCATTACCGACGCGCTTGCGCGGGGCTGCCAAGTCCGGTTTACTGTCTGCGACGTGGACATCTTCGAGGCATCGCTCCCAAAGTACGGTCGTGCAGCGGTCATTGAAACATTGGAGCAGCGGGGACATCCGGTGTGATGGGCTTCTCCGATACGCTCGCACGGAACATCGCCGGAGTTCGGCGCGCAGCCGGCGACGCTGCTCCCGCATACAATAGTCCCGTCAGCATCGGGTTCAACGTCGGTGATCTTCCGGATGAGCCGCAGTATTGGGACTTAAAGAAACCGCTCGGCGAATCCCGCATGGGTTTGGACGTGTACCGCCGCATGTGGGCGGCGTACCCGAAGGACGTGCAGCGGTATATCTCCATGCTCTATGGGTGGGCTGACGTGTGCGTTTCGATTCTCGCCGAAGACGCTGCGAAGTTGGAGCGCAAAGCGTTCAAGGTCAAGCCGGTCAAAGGCGTTCTCGAAGAAATAGAGCAGCCGTGGGACTTCTGGGCGAATCGGCTCGTGAACAACCCCGACCAGGGCGTGATAGCGAAGAACGCCCACACGCAGCTCCTCATGCGGTGGCTGCTCTCAACGGGAATGGGGATAGAGTTTACGCCCGTGTGGACGAAAGAGGAGAGCGATAAATACGCGACCACCGACACGCAACTGTGGAGTTATCCCGCCGCGCTGAAAATTATGGAACTTGAGCGCATCTATTTAATCCTTGACCCCGATCTTGTCGTCCAGCTCGTCGTGTACATGAGTAATAGCGGACCAAGATACTTTATGCCGTATGAAGTGTGCCGCATCGCACGGCTCTATCCGAACAACGACCCGATACGACATATTCTCTGGGGCGAAGGGGCTATCGAACATGCCATGAAATCCATCTCATCGTCGGCGGCGATGCAGGAGTATATCGAACAGTATTGCCGCAATTTCGGCGCGCCCGCCGTGATTGTCACAAAGCCGCGCGGAGAATGGACGGAGGAGGAAAAACGGAACTTCGATTTTCAGTGGCAGAAAAAATACCGGCAGAAAGGCGGGCTCGTCGGTTACGCCTCCGGCAATCTCACAATAACCACGCTCGACACGTCAAGCGCGCAGTCGAACCTCTACAAAGTAAACGAGCAGGCGGCGGAGGAAGTCTGCGCGCATTTCCGCATCCGGCTCTCGATGGTGTTGGGGAAATATCAGAATAAAGCCGTCAGCGAGACCGTGCATGAAGATCATATCGAGGGTCCGCTTCGCAATTGGATAACGCTCCGCGACGAGGCGGAGACGATGTACCTGCAAATGTACGACCCGAACGTCATCGTCAAGACGATTCTCCCGACGAGCGACGAGCGGGAGTTCGATATGAAGATGGATTTGCAGGCGCTTCAAACCGGGCAAGCGACGCCGAATGAGATTGCGCGGAAGAACGGCTATGCGGGAAAAAACCCGGACGGGGATACGTATTATATGCTCAGTACCTACCGCCGAGCCGATGCTATCGCAAACCCGCCCGCTTCGGCGGGCGGGCAGCTTGCGTTACGGGGGCGTGCGGCGCGATTACGCCGCGTCAGCGGCGATGGGAGCGGCAGAGACGCTGAAAATACCGACGAGGACGGGTTTGATACGAATGACCCCGATTACGCCGTTATCCGCGCGCTTCAAGACAGCCACGCGAAATATAGCGGGCGTATTACTCATGCTGTCGCAGGAGTCTATGAACAGGTGCGCAAAGACGTGATTGCTCGCGTGCCGGAAGAGGTGCGGGCCTGACAGGTAACGAATCGAATTTCTCCCAAAGTTTCGGATAACAACACGAAAGAATTTCCGTTTGATTTGCAGGAGGTTAAGGGCGCGCTCATTGCGGCAACGAACAAGGACGTTGCAGAATTGATATGGGCGACGATGCAGGAGCAAGCACGGGATTTGGATGAGAATATTGGCGCGCAAACGGAATGGCAAAAGGTCATTGACGCGACGCTTGATAAGTCGCTGGATATGATAACAGTTTCCGCCGAGACCGTCCGTGATGAAATACGGGAGATCGTGCAAACTTACAAAGAGCAAGGCGCTGACATCGTTGCAGAGAAACTCGATGGAAAGTTTGACGAGATCACGACGTCGCGTGCGGAGAACATCGCGGAGACCTCATGCACGAATGCACAAGGGAAATCCAGCGTCGCGATGCATAAGGAACTGGGGTATGACTCGATGTGGCTCAATCTGCACGTGTCCCGAAACCCGCGAAAGAATCACCTTGCCTCGCCGCCGAACAGGACTGTCGCAAAGCATGGTCTCTTTCGGTTCTCAACGCTTGAAGGCTCGGAAGTCATGATGGAACACCCCGGCGACGGTTCGCATGGCGCGAGCGCGCAAGATATTTGCAGGTGCAAGTGTAAGGTGAAGGGGGTAAGAAGGTAAAAAGACCGTTTATTGTACTAACTATTTAATGAATAATTATTATTATTTTAGTATTAACTGTGAGCGTGTGCAACCATCAAGCCACGCACCCAGAAATTATTCACTTTTTACACGAAACTGATAAAGGAGATTAATTAAGATGGGCGGCAGATATAATAAAATACAGGAAACAATTTACAATTTATTGCATGCTCATGAATTCCATGATGCACATAAAATTGAGAATGAGTTAAGTTCAACTAAACAACATATATCGCACGTCATCCGAGGGGTTCTTGTTGTGTTAATTGCGATAGGAATAATTTCAATGCTTTTAGAAAGTGTTGATGGAATTAGAAGTGTTTATGGGAATTGGATTTTAATAACTGACTATATTATCGCAGGAGCCTTCTCCATAGAATATCTACTGCGCTTGTGGAGTATAACTCAATGTTATCATTATAATCCAGATGCAAAACATGATTATAGCCATCCTTTTAAGGGAAGACTTAAATATGCAAAAACGCCAATGGCAATAATTGATTTGCTGTCCTCATTTCCTTTTTTCTTTCCATTCACTCCAATAGTTGGAGATATGGGAATGATACGAATCCTTCGTATCTTCAGGTTTATTCGTATATTGAATTTGGGTCAATTCGGTGATGCACTTGAGATGATTCATAATTCGATCAAGAAAAAGAAGAACGAATTATATGTGGCTGTACTTGCATTTACGTTGATGCTTATTCTTGTTTCAACAATAATGTTTAATCTTGAACATGAGAGCCAGTCGCAAATATTTTCAAGTATTCCTGCTACTTTTTGGTGGGGGATTCAAGCATTAACTCAAAATTCCTTTTCAGACATAGCACCGATAACACCGTTTGGTAGAATGTTTTCAGGTCTCGTTAGTGTTATTGCTGTAGGTGGTGTAGGGATCCCTATCTCAATCATTGTGAGTGGGATGATAGAAGAATATCGCTCAAAACATGCAAAAAAAATAGTACCAAATACTGTAAAATGTAAACATTGCGGAGAAATGTTGGAAATAGTAATTAAATAAATTATGTCTCTCTTATTGTTTTGAAACCCATTGTAGCCGATCACCATAACGATATTGATTGTGAGCACAGGTATAGAACCAGAAAGCGAATCCCACAAAGACTATGGAAAGAATAATGATTCGAGGCTTGAAATCTTTATCATTTTTATATTTCGGTTTTGTAAGACGATAGATTCCCCATGCAGAAAGTACAATCAGGAGAGAGAGAACTATATATCCCACCGCTGATGTTTTACCAAGCGAATCAATCGTTTTCGGATCAACGCGAGATATTCCATTCGGCGAATTTTTCAACCGACCATCCAACGACCACGCCGTCGTTGTGTCGCCTGCATAGAGAATATCGAATGTTGCACCATCCCCGAAATCAAGACCGTCATTGTTTGAGAGTCGGAGCGGAATAGTATTGGTAATTCTGTTCTCCGTGCTATGAAGCGAATCGAACGCCAGATTATCACGGCTTCTGCTGTTCATAGTGACCGACAATATTTTCACGGAATCGGAAATTTTTATATTTAGTCCATTGAGAGGTGCAATGGTATTGCTGTCAATTGTAGCATCGTTATCGTTCCAAAATGAGAATTCTACAAAACTGACTTTATTGATAGTGTCCCCGTGATATAAGATAATAATATTTGGATTCAGTGTAACATTTGCGAGCATATTCCTCTTGAGCGTCGAATAGGAAATTTGTGCGTAAGGCTTCGTCTCTGTAAGATTAGTCAAAGCCCATCCTGCAACCACCCCAATAAGCATCCATACGACGGACTTCCACGTATGAAGAAACGCATCATTTTTTTTCGCTGTCGTGGTTTTGTTCACGGGCATATATATCGACGAAAAGGGTATTGTATAATTCTGCGATGGAAACTCGGTTGTTATGGGAAAATGTTCACGCAGTTTACGCCGTGCGGCATGGCGATACAATAGAGGATTTCACCCCCTCCATAATGTCGGTACGGAAATCAAAAGGCGGGTATGTGTTTATATAGCAATTGCTCTAAAAAGGACTTGATTTGCTCTAAACAATAGCGTATATTTGCATTACACCACCATGCGGCTTATCACCACTTCAGCCGCCTTGCTTGCGCATATCCGTTCGTACGGTCATGCGTGGGCGGGCAAATATGCGCCGTTTATCGGCACGGAAAAAGCGCCTCCTCTCTACGAGACGGACGACCACCGGCTGCTTGTGTACAAAGCGATGGAGTACCCGTCGCCCTCGATCTTCCTCCGGCAGGAAGAAATCTTGGAGATCTGCGGCTGGGACGCTGGCGACGATTGCGTACCGGACATAATCGCGACGCAGGACGTTGACCGGTACACTGACATCACGATTATTGCAGGCGTCGGGTGGGACAAATACACGGGCGTCGTCTCCGACACGCACGACTACCGGACAGTCCGCAACATCCTCGCGCACTGCGTCGCGCTCAAAAAGTTCACCAACCCCAAGACAAACGTCGCGTACCTCGCGGGACTTACGTGCTATCCGAAAGAAAACGACGATGATGTCCGCACGTATAACTTGGCAAAGCGCGGATTCATCCCCGGCACATCAATCGGGATGTTCGTCCGTAAGCATCACAACGAGACGGACGAGGAACAGGGGCAAGACCATCAAATATTCGATGAGACGGAGATGTACGAGTACGCGAAATGTCTCGTCGGCGTCAATCCGTTTGCCGCGCAAACACTTTCCATTCGTCAGGACGCGGAAGAGCGTGTCCGGCGCGCCTTCCAAGCGGGCGAGATCAAGAACGGCGACCCGCTCTTGCACCTTTTGAACGGCGAACCGTCGAAAACGACACACGTCATGCCGTCAACCGAATGGCGTTCACACACGGTCGCCCCGGCGAAGGCAAAAGAGCCGAAGCCAACGCCGCCAACGCCAAAAGTTACCGATACGAAAACACCGGCATTACGCAGCGTATCAGACGCCAATTTTTTAATCACCATACTTTCATACATCATTTTAACAATACACCACGCACATCACCAAGACTATTACATGACAAGAGAACAAACCCTTTCGTGGATCGACGGGCTGCCGGTCTCCGAAGAAACGAAGCAGCAGCTCAAAGGGATGCTCGACCCTATCCTCAACGCGGGCGCGAAGCACTCGTCGGAGACGATGGCGCACATCAAGAGCATCAAAAAATCCCTCAAAGCGCACAAAGCGAAGCGCGCGGAGGCATACGACAAAGAAGAAGAGGAAGAGGACGCGCGCAAAGCCGCCGAATCCCTGCACGCCGAAGCCGACGCGCACCTTGCGGAGGCGATGAAATCCTGCCATGCGCTATCACGCGGGACGCGCGCCGACGGCAAAGAGCCGGACAATGAAGACTCGGAGTCCGAAGCCGAGGCAGAGGCAAAAGCGATGCGCGAAGCGCGGGCGATCATCCGCTCCGAGCGCGCCGCGCGCCGCACCGGAGGCGCGAACGCGGAACTGCTTGCCGAAATCCGTTCGCTGCGCGCCGAAGTGACGGCGATGAAACAAACCACGACCACACCAGCGCCCGCGCAGGAGCCTTACGATCCGCGCAGAAAGGACTGACACACCATGCCATTAGTATTAGAACGCGCGCAGTCTCTCAGGGACGAGAGCGAGCGCGCAATGAAAGCCGGTCGTCCTCTCAAAGCCGATTACGTCTATGACGAGGTCGGCTGCATCATGCAGGAAGCCGACCGCAAGACGGGCGGCAAGGGACCGGAATTCAAACTCCACATCGAAGGCGCGACGCCAAAGCGCAAATCGCGCGGTCAGCTGCGCCGCGAACAGATGGAACTGAACACGCCCGTCGGCAAGGCGATCCAGACAGTCTTGCAATCGCTCCCCGACGAAGACGAGCGCGTCGAGTTCCTTTCGGCGTGGCAAACGAACAACACCGAGGTCGAAAAGGCGCAGGCGACCGGCGAGGTGTTTTGGCACACGTCGGACAGGGACGTGCGTGAACAGCAGATCAAAGCCGCGTCCGCGCTTTCCGGCGCGCTTGCGTCGTTTGGCGATCATCGCGGCGGGCACGTCAACACGGCGGGGATGCTCAACGCTGACATCGCGGGCGCGATCATGAAGGCTTCCACCAACGCGGGTATTCAGTTGCAGACGGGTTTGACTCCGGTGTCGCTGCAATATCCGGCGCTTATGCTGTTTCCGTCGTTCTCCATCCTGCGGAACATGATTCCGCGCGTTGTGATCGGCGGCACGCAGAAAGAGTATAAGCGCATCCTTGCCATTGACACGGCGAGCGACGCGGGGTTCGTGCCGGAGGCGATCCCGCCAGCGACGGGGCGCGCGTCAATCATGAACACCGAGACGGAGACGGACACGGCGGTATTCGCCACCTTCGGCATCGAGAACTTCATCACGTTTGCGGCATTCTACGGCGGCTCGTCGAAGATCGACGGCGCGGACTTCAAGCCGCGCGACGTTGCCAACATCGTCACGCTCATCGGTTTGTTCCTGCGGGAGGAAAAACTCATTGCGGGGGCGAACGGTCTGCAAGCGCTCGGACAGCCGACGGGGCTGACGGCGAACACGACGCAAGCGCCTTCGGGGTACGGCACGCTGACGGCAGGCACGCAGTACGACTTCGCGGTCTCCGCGCTCTCGTTCAACGGGTGGAAAGTCTATGGCGCGACGGGCAACGGCGGCGGGTCGAACTCAAAAGGCGAGTCCCTGCCTTCCACGACGGCGACCATCACCACGCAGTCGAGCGGCGCGGGCAACAAGTCCGTTACGCTGACGTGGAACTCCGTCAAAGGCGCGTGGGCGTATAATATTTACGCGGGCGCGCACTCTGGGACGCTCTACTACGTGGGGACGGTGTACAAGACGAACGACCAGGGCGCGACCATCACGGCGCAACTGTCGCCGTTGACGATTACGGCTGTGCCTACGGGCGGCAATGTGCCGAACACCGCCGACTTGACGCAAGACTTATACGGGTTCAACGGGCTGCAAGCGACGATAGACTTCGCGCCTGCATCGTCAACGGGGAACCTGCTTGACATGCTGGGCGCGGGATTTGCGACGGACAACGCGGGCGGCGAGTACCACGTGGACAGCATTTTCAAGCAGATGTACAACCGCGTCGCGCAGCAACAGGGTCCGGTCGGGCTGCAAGGACTCGTTACGAGCGCGAACGACAAATACGCCTTCGACGCGTCGGTATTGGGCGGCAGCCATCCCAACTGGACGATCTACCTCGAACAGGGCGAACACGTCATTCAGGGCGGCTTCTCCGTTGCGTCGGTGTATAACCGATACATGGACGAGCGCGTCCCGCTGATCGTTCACCCGTATTTCCCGGCGGGTCAGATGATCGGGCTGAACAACAACCTCGGCAAGTATTTCCCGACCGCCGCGCTGCCGTCGCCGATTGAAATGAACATGGCATACGACGCGCTGCGGATAGACTATGCCTTGAACGCGCTGAACTGGCAGTGGGGGATTTACTCGAGCGGCGTGCCGATCAACTATTTCCCGCCCGCGTTCGCGCACATCTACAACACGGGCAACTGACACGGTGCATCGCAGCAGTGGAGCGACATATCGGGATGCGGGCGGCGTGCGCCGCCCGCATGTACGGCGGTCATGATTATATCATTGAATGAACTGAAATCGTTTTGCGGCGTGCTGCTGACGGACGCGGGCAATGACCTTTTATTGTCATCCGCTCTCGCGTCCGCGCAGGTGCGCGCGCAAATCTACGTCGGAAAAAATAACCTTCTCGTCTCAGGAACGCCGCCGCCGTACACGTTCTTCGGCGACGACACCGATTGGCTGGTGTTTCCTGCGCGCATCAATCCGGCGGTAACATCGCTCAGTTCCCGACCAGCGTCAAGCACGTCGTCGTCCGATTACACGGTGATTCAGCCTTCGTTGTATGAATTGGACTACATAGATAATTGCTGGATACTGCGCTATCCCGACGCCTTCGCGTCTGGGCTCATGTATCAACTTCTCTACACGGCGGGGTTTCCGCAGACGAACGAAGCGCATACGATCACGAGCACGGCAAGCGGCGGAGCGTTCACGCTGAATTATTGGGGGCAGGCGACGGCGGCGATACCATACGACGCGACAGCCGTCCAACTATCCTCTGCGCTCGCATCGCTTGTCTTCGGCGTAAACGGAAACTTGCTTGCGAACAATGTCAATGTCACGGGGGGCGCGCTGCCGGGCGCGCCGATAGCGCTGGAATACATAAATCAATTGGCGGCGCTTCCGATACCGCCGCCAGTGATTGACAACAGCGCGATGATAGGCGGCGCGGCGACCATCAATGAAACAACCGCAGGCGTTCCCGTCAGTGAAGACGTGAAAGAAGCGGTGAAATGGTGCGGATTATATACGATTCTCTCGCAGGGCAGTACGCCCGGCGGATTACAAATAACGATATGGAAGACACTGAACGAAAACTACGGAAACGGCATGACGGCGACGAAGACCGTGCAAGGGCTCGAAGAGATAGAATGGCGGTGGAAAACGCTCCTCGACCCGTACCGGATGATTCCGGTATAAACACACCATTGAAGAAACGCTCACGCGATCTCCGCGACCATCCGGGAGTCGTTTTACAATAACGCCGCAATAATGGGAGCAACGGCAAGGCTTATCATGCAAACGCCGGTTTTACCTTCCGACGTACCGGAACGATTTGCAAAGGCGGCGGAGGAACTATGGAGCAAGATCGACGTCGAGTTAGGGGCGGAGGTCACGGTGGACATGGTTCCCGCCGGAGACGCCCTGAATGGGCGTTTGCCTGCAATCGGCTTTTTTCGGAGGAACGGCAGGACGCATCCGATCACCGCGAAGAACCCGACGCAGTTCTTGCGGATACGTTCCGGCAAACTCTTCCGGTCATATACCGAAAAAGACGACGCGGCGCACATAAGCGCGTTAGAGATCAGCGGCTGGCGCGCAAAGATGGAGTTCGGTTCGTCGGCAAAAACGAAAGACGATTTTCCTTACGCGGCGGCGCTCGAGCGCGGCGGCAAGCGGTATCGCGCGCGTCCGCATCTTGCGCGCGCGCTGAAACAGTTTCAAACGAACGTCGCGCACTACGCGGCGGAGTTCAAAACAGCACTCATACACATCATACGAGAAAAACCATAAAAACGAAACAATGAAGGTTATCAACGAAGCAAACCGCGTTATCCTGCACTACGACAACGACACCGAGAAGCGTGTCGCCGAACTCTTGTCGGAAGATTACAAACGCCTCGCCGGAACGCCGCCTCTTTCCGCGCGCCGTCTTGCGCCTGCGCCGCCCCCGCTCCTGCAAAAGGGAGACGCGGCGCAGCACGTTGACGGGACGGTCGGCACGATAGACGCCGTCCATTACGTGCCGCAAAACGGCTCGCACGTGTACGATTTCCGCGACCCGGCGTGGCGCGGGACGCGCACCGACCCGAAAACGGGCGCGGTCGTCCCGGTCACGGGGCGCGTCATAAGCGTCCCGGAATCCGATCTCTTGCAGTATGACCTGAAAGCCCGGAAAGCGATACCGAAGATCACGGAAGAAATCGAGACCGCGAATGCTGAACAATCAAGCGCGGCGAAGGAGAGCGCGGCGTAATGCCGAGCAATCCGTTTACAGGCATCGCGCTCGATACGTCGAACCGGGGGCGATGGTTTCTTTCGATACTCCAACGGTATCTCGGAACGCTGCCTGCGACCGTCGGCGCGGATACAACGCCGCTCTTTGTTTTCCCGTCCATGACGCACGCGTCGCGCGCGTCGTCGTTCCCGTACGTGTACGTGGAATTATTGGACGAGAATGTTTCATACAACACCGTCTCCGGGATAACACGAAAAGATTCATCGCAGGAGTTTTTCGTCGGGCTGGGCGTGCAGGCGGGTTCGACGCTTGTCACGTTAGGCGACAACCTCCTAAGCGACATGCTCGACCTTGTGGAAGGGCTCTTCGGTTCAATACCTATTGAGGCGAGCGTCCCGGCGCAGCGGTTTACTCCGGCGAATGGGGGCGCATACACGGTCGCCGTCAGCCGCACGCGGTTTCCCGAACAAATCCGGCGCGGGTATCTGCCGCCGGAACAGGGCGCACGTTTGGAGATGCGCGTAACCGGAAAGATGTTTTACAATCAGACACCATTTTAAGAACAAGCCTCACAACACTTATATCACCCAATACCTAAATGAAAACAATCATCATTCGTAAGCCCGTCGTTATCGAAGGCAAGCATTATCCGCCCGCATATTTCGATGAGAACGGCGCACCGCAGCAAAACATTTTGGAAGTTGACGACACGACGGCGGACAAACTCGTTGACACGCTTGCCGTCGCAGAACTTTATGACGCGCAGGCGGAAGCGGCGAAGGCGACGGTCATAAATCCTGTCAAGCCGGGCGCGCCGCCTGCAAAGTAATACAGACACTTGTTCACCAATGTAACACCACAGAACACCAATGTCAGCGATTATCACCACCTCGCAACTCGTTTCCGCTCTCAATGAATGGGGGCAGGATTTTACGGCGGCGAAAGTCGTCCAACAGAATATGTCCGACCTCACGCCGACGGCGGACGTGTTTGCGAACCTTCCCATCGCGAAGGACGTGCAGATCACTATCGGCGCGAAACTGAAAGAAGCCGTCGTGTCGTCAGGGCGTGAATACGATTACCCCGATGTCTGGCGCGGCATGATTGAGACAACGTGGAATCAGCGCGACTTGCAGACGTTCCTCCTTTCGTGGAACACGCTCACGGACGCGAACGCAGGACAGCCGCCGTACCTGATACTGCTGCTCGGTCTCTCGCGCGTGGACGTAACGGGCGCGGCTTCGACGAAACGCGACTACCTCCTTGCCGGACCTTGTTTGCTTGAACCGGAGAGCCAGTGGAAATACCTCGGCAACGAGATCAAGGCGAAGTTCAAAGTCCAGCCGTGCGCAACGACATACGCGGGGCTTTCATCCGCCGACGCGACCGCGCTTGCCGCGCTCAAAGTACCGCCCGCGACGACGCTGTCGTCGGGGAACTTTGCCATGGGCGCATACGGGTACATGGTATCGGGCAATTATTAAGAAATTGTGAACCACAACAACTTACATCATTTCCTATCATAATGGGCGTTCCTTTGCGTGCAGCGCGGTTTTCTTGCGGGGCGGTAGTGATACCCGCTCCGCAGGTCAAACCCCGGCTGACCTCAATGAACGCCCTCTTATACAACCATATTACGGCGTGTTCCTTTACGTTCAGCGCGGTTCTCTTGCGGGGCGGGTGCTTGTAACCGCCCCGCTTGGCAAACCCCGGCTGAGCGCAATGAACGCCTTTTTATACTATAATGCAAACACCAACAGAAACCACCACAACGAACCGCCTCGGCGCGCCGCCCAGCGTCGCGCTTGAATACCTGAAAGACATCCTCAATAAAGACACGGGCAAGCCGTCCGGCATGCACGAAGAAAAAACGATGGCGCTCCGGCTCGTCCTTCCTGAAACCGACTGGACGCAGAACCAACTCGACAAAGCGCAGCAGTTCGCATGGGGATTGATACAAGGCGGGAAGACGCTCGCGCATGCCGCGCCGCGTTTCGCGGGCACTTCGGAAGCGGAAGCGTACTATATCGGTCTGCGCGCCGAACACGCGCGTCAGCGGATATTTTCGTTCTACTACGTCCCGGAGCGGCAAAAGTTCTTCATGGACTCCACGCAGGACGACGTTATCACCGCGTTTGCCAACGCGCGCACCCCGTTCACCCCCGACGTGGAGGCGGCGATCTTCGCCGATTTTTTGGAACGCTACGTTTCGTCGCGCGATTCTATCCGACCGTTTTTGAACGCGATAACGACGAATACACCCGAAACCTCCGCCGCATCCGCGAGCGGCGAATAGCGAGCGGTCGTCCTTCGATGCTGGAGAGCCCTCCAACGCAGGGCGCGGCGTTCGTGCTGACGCTCTGCACAACACCGCGCGACTATGATACGCTCTATTACCGAACCTCCACGTTCGCGCTCTACGGCTACGCCCAGATGATGCGCGACGCCCGCAACGCAACACCGGTGAAATAGACTTCGTCAACACGGGAGGCGGTAATGGGTAACTACGACGCGACAATCACCATCGGTTTGACCGTTGACGACCCGCAGGCGTTGGTGGAGGCGGTCAATTCAATACTCGGCAACGCGACGCAGGCGGCGAAGAACGCGGGCGCAGGCATCGCTGCGACGCTGACCGAGACCGCCGACCACGCAGGGAAGGGCGCGGCGGAAAAAATCGAGAGCCACTTCCACGAGATGCTCGAAGAGAGCAAAGAGACCTTTGGCGAAATGGGCAAGGTCATGGGAGGCGTGCTGTTGGGGGGCGGGATAATGAAAGGGCTTGACGGCGTCGGCGAAGGTTTGGAGCAATTGTGGGAAGGCGGCGAAAAGAACCGCGAGATGCTCGAAGGGCTGCAACAGGGGTTCGCCGCCGCAGGATTGCAGGGTGAAAAACTCGAACATGCCGTGCAGGGGAGCGTCAAAGCCGCCGGGGATGCGAACGAGAAATACGGTCTCGATATAGACAGGATGAAAGAACTCGCCTCGACCGCCGCGCTCGTTGGCGGGGCGACGGGGAAAACGAACAACGACGTGACGCTTTTTGCCGCCGGAGTCGAAAAAATGTCGAAGGGCGTCATCAACGGCGACATGATTATCCGCACGTTCACGCGGGGGCTGAACGACCCTGAAGCGCAAGCCAACATCGGACGGCTCAAGATGCAGTTCCCGCAGCTGGCGGTCGCATTGAAAGGAATAACCGACCCGGCGCAAATGACGCAGGCAGCGCTCAAAGCGCTCTCCGGCGGTTTCGATGAATTGCAAAAGGGGGCGGGTGAGGGAGTCGGGGAAGTCAAGAAGGTGCAGAGCCAAATAATGAACTTCGTCGGCGAAGCGGGCGGTCATATCGTTGACTTCGTCGGGGGCGCGCTGAAATATTTGATCGACGGCGCGAAGGAAACATGGGCGGTGGTGGGTCCGTTTTTCACGGGGCTGTACACCATCATCAAAGAATCCGTGATTGTCTCTTTCAAACTCTTATGGGGTGAAATCACAACCGTCTGGTCTATCTTCAGAGAGGGGTATGATATCCTCTCCGGTATCATTTCCTGGTTTTTCAAATTATTTACATCCACCGACAAAGGGCAGCAGTCCGTTTCGTTTTTCAAAAAGATTTGGGATGGTCTCGTTTTCGGGTTTGAGAACTTCGACCACGTCGCCGCCGGAGTCGTCGGCGCGATGGACGCGGTCGAAGAAACGATAAGCAAGGCGGGCGACGGGATAGGGGAATTCGTGCACGGCTTGGCGACGATGAATTTTGCGGAGATCAAAGAGGGATTCGGCAAGGTCAAGGACGCCGCCGGAAACATCGGCGCGGCGATGTCGGAGGGATTTACAAAGGGCTGGAATGATTCGATGAACACGGCGAAGACGGAAACGGAAGACGACGAAGCCGGCGTGGAGCATACGGGAAAACCGAAAAAAGAAAAAGCGGGGAAAGACAAGACGATAGACGACGCGCGCAAACTTCGCAAGGCGGCGGACGACGCGGAACTTGCGCAGTTGGAGACCGATCTCTTGAAGCAAGGGAAAACCGACGAGGAAATCCGCCGCGCCATGCTTGAGAAAAAACAGGAGCAGCTCGCCGCATCGGAGAAATGGGAAGCCGAGCAATTGGACGCGATGGAAGCGAAACGCAAACAGGCGAAAGACGCAAAACAAAAAGAAGCGCTCACGGCGCAGATCACCGACCAGAAGCAGCGCATCGGACAGATACAACTCGCCGAAGCGCAAGGGAACAAGCAGCTCCTCGACATGGGGGAGAAAGCGTTCGCCGAAGCGGTGAAGCAAAACGAAGTCTGGTATAAATCGCGCGCCCTCCGCGCCAACAAACACGCTGAAGAAATGAACAAAGCATTTGATGAAGCGCAGAAACTCCGCGTCGAAAGCATGAAGGACGGCGAGGTAAAGCAGGTCGCCCAAGAAAACGCCGAATACGAACGAGAAATCGAACAATGGCGGGGACACCACAACGTCCTCCAGCAGCTTGCCGTACAACACGAACAGAAACTGCGCCAGATCGCGCTCGCCGCCGCCGCCGCGCGTATCGAAGATACCAAGAAACAACTTGCGCCGATGGAGCAGGGGTTCGGCGACGCGTTCAACGTCATCAATCAGAAAATGTTCGCGCCGATGGAAAAACAGTGGCATGCGCAGAATAACGTCGTCGGCGCGTTCGCGGCGGGGACGATAAAGGCGTTGATACAGATCGGCGAACAGCAACTGGCGCAATTGGCGATCAACGCGGCTGCGCAGGCGTTAACGGCTGCGCAGGCGGCGGCAACCGGCGCGACGGTGGCAACCGCGTATGCTCCTGCGGCGGCGTTCGCCTCGGCGATGAGTTTCGGCGGCGCGGACATCGCGGGCGCGGCGGGGCTGACGTCGCTCTTGACGCTTGCGCAGGGCATGGCGATTCTTCCCCACTACGAGGGCGCGATCCTTTCCCGTCCGGTGTTCGCGCCCGGCGCGCGCGGCATGCACGTGGCGGGAGACGCGGGACCGGAAGTTATCGCGCCGCTTTCGACGCTCTCGCGGCACATCGGAAGCGAGGACATGGTGCGGGAGATTCGCGCATTAGGAGACAAGATGGTCGAGACGAAAATTGATACGGGAGTGAGCGTCAACCTGCAAGGAGAATCGCGCACGCGCGGCGATGACATCGTCCGCTCGTATAACGCCAACTTCAAGAAAGCGTCGTTTCGGACGAAATAACACCGTCGTCATCAACACCACACATGGACACCACTCATCAACACCACACATGGACACCGACCTTATAGACATCGGCTGGGGCGCGCTCTCCGGCGGCGTTCCGGCGAACACCGTGCTTGGCATCCGCATCAAACGCGACGGCGGCAATCAGGGGCTTGGCAATAAACCCGTGCGGTTAGAGAACATGAATCTCTTTCGCATCCAGACTCCCTCAAAATGGACGTGGAAGATACAGGTCTTCGAGGGGAATTATCCCGACTCCGATTTATGGGGTAACTCTGTCCCGTCATATATGACGGCGCTGAAAGCGTTCGCCAAATTCATCCAAGCGGAGCCGAAATGGCTCCGGGTTTATACATATTGGTTTCAGACGCTGCACTCCACGAACTGGGTGCAGGTGATGGGAACACCGGACACATACAGTTGGGAACGCGCGCTCAATCGCTATCCGATTGCCTTCGACTTGGAAGAGGTGCTGCCTATTGACATGAATTTGACATGAATACTATTTGAACCGCCGCGCATGAATCGCCTCCGATATAACTACGACATGACAATCGGCGCGGGCGTGGATTCGCTCGGGAACGCGTGCAGCCTTCCGGTGCGGATGAGCATTGACGTTGTGGATTATCCGTATGGAACAGAGCCGACCATCGTTGACTCGACGACGCTTGCGCCGTGCGGCGTGGAGATCAGCAACTGGGGATTATCCACGTCGTCGAAAGACGTACCCGCACAGTCCGACATGGCTGCCGTCAACGTGAAAATCTACGACGTTGCGGGCGCGGCGGGCGGCATACTCCGCACCGGAAACCCGCCGAACAAACGGCTCCAACTTACGCTGTGGCGCAATACCGGAAGCGGATATCGCCGCTATTTCATGGGCTGCATTGACAAGACTTCCATCGTTACGCGGTATAAGGTGAACACGACGCTCGGCTCCGATGCGGAGATTACCCTTACCGCAGGCGGGTTGGAAAAAACGGCGTTGCAGGACATTACGGCGACGGCGTGCCAGCAATTGTTACTCACCATCGTTACGGAAAATTCACTGCCGCCCGTCTCCGGCGGGTTTCAGATCGGGGTGTATTACAACAACGGCGGCGGATTGAGCGCATTTATCCCCTATAATGCTTCACCGGCTGCGGTGCTCACGGCATTGCAGGCGACCCCGGTGTACGGTTCATACTTTATCGCGTGCTATAATGCAGGCGACCCGAACCTCTATCCGACGTTCAACATCACGGGCAGTCCGGGATATTCCATACTCGTTGACACCGCCTCGCTCTACGCCGATCACGGCATCAATTATTTACCGACGCTTTCATACGACAGCGGCGCGGGCGGCGATTGGATTGCCGCGCCGTCGTCATTGAATACGATGCGCGATTCGAGCGGCGGTATTCCGCTGCCGTGGCTCACGCCGCCGACGACGGGCACGCAGGCAACATCCGCAAACTTCGTGAACTGTTTTCCGACGTTGCAACCGTCCTATCACCTCGTCAACGCATTTTATATCGCGTACCAAATATGGTACATCAAAGCGTATGGCGCGGGAAACCCAACGCTTACGCAATATCCGGGCTGGTGGGATTGGTCGTTCACGACGTACAACGATCTTATCACAGCCGTTGCGACGATGGTTGCCGCCGCGACGGACTTACCCGCCGCCGCCCCGAACATTGATCTTACGCACATCGGCGTAACTGTGCATATCCCCAACACCGGAACACCGACAAATCCGACGACGATTCTGTGGGGCGCGGGTGCAGGCGACTCGCTACACCAGAACAATCTCCATAAGGTACTCGCGTTCAACAAACATACGTTCGTGGACTTTTCCGACCCGACCTCCGACAGAGAATACAACCTCACGAAGCAGTCCACGCTCTACGACGTGCTGAAAATTCTTTGCGAACTGACATTATGCGAGAACTGGATCACCTTCGACGAGACGGCGGGCGTGTATCTCAACGTCAAAAGCCCGCTGTCGTCGAATGTAACGCCGATCTTCACCGGAAACCCGACGCTTACCGCGAAGGAAGACACGCGGAGCATCACGGAGTATGCCTTCGACGTGAACGAGGTTAACGTCGGCATCAAAAAGGCGCAGTTCATCACCATCGCCGTTCAAAACGACGACGGCGGCAATCCCTACGCGAACCTCGTGAATCCTTCAATCTCTGTCGCCAGCGAACATGACGGGAGCGGGGTCGGCGGGGATTCGATACTCTGCACGCTCTGGATTGACAATGGCACTGCCGCGCCGTGGACTCCTTATGCGGAGAACCTTGTCGAGATTTTAGACGATCCGGCTACGCCCAGTGTTGCGTACTCCGCCGACTATTCGATGTTCGACTTCACCAGCGCGGCGAATCCGAATCCAAACTATCCCTTTAATCTGCCGTTCACCATCAATCAAGGCTGGGGCGGCGGTGCGCTCAATGGCGGCAGCGTCGTCACGGCGAGCGCGGCGCATTGGCAGCAAATGATGGTGCTCGGTCTGCAATCGCTCTTTTGCAGGGGGACGAATGCCAGCGGTCTCTATGGCGCGCAGCTGCTCGAACTCGAAGTGCCTCTGACGATGGCGCAATTGGACGCGGTGCTGAACGCGCCGCTCTTAGGGAGCATCAATGTATTATCAAACGACGGGAATACCTATAACTGGCTCGTGCTTGGCATGGAGACGAACGCCTATACCATTGATGAAGGCGCGTGGATATGCAAGTTCACTGCGATAAAGAATTATAACGGGTAATGCGCGGCTGGACGAACTACACGGACTCAATCAACGACACCCACATCACGCAGCATTTTCGTAACCTGCTGGGTGGAACCGCGACGAACAGCGGGATTGCGAGCAACATCGGCGGCGGAAACACGCAGCAAAACCTTCTTCCGTCTCCGGTATGGCGGTGGATGTTCGACAGCGCGACATCCTCACCGGTGTTTCTTTCGTCGGAAGTGTACGGCGGTCTCACAGTAACCGGAACGCTTTCGACGGTGAGAATAGAATTGTATAACCTTATCGTACCTGCCGACACAGGCGCGGCGCAGGGTATCGTACAGGTAACGAGCGTCGTCAGCGGCGCATCACCCTATCCGGCGACGGCGCGGAGCCTGCAACTCGCCGCATACTCGAACAACGCCGCGACGGGAGCGCATAACGCGGGGTTTTGGAGCATGAGCATCCTTGCATCGCTCACCGGCGGCGGGTACGGAAGCAATACGATCATGTTCCCCGCGCTGACGCCCGGCACGGCGTATGACCTGAAATTTACGTTCGCCGCTCCGAGCGCCTGGCAGGCGTGGAGTGCGCCTGCGGGGTCGGCGAATTATACGCCGCTGACGATTATTCAAGTAACGTCAAACTCGATGGCGCAGGTGTGCGACGGCGCGCAAATTGTCAACGTCGGCTGTCCGGTCGTGAACAACTCCGGAGTCGCGGCGCGGCTTGCGTCGCTCAACTTTCTGGGTTCGCTTGCGCGCGTTCACGTCTATTGCGAGAACGGGACGGGACATACTGTGCTTGGCGCGGGCTATCCCACGCCGCCGACGATCACAACCAAGCAATCGCCGCCGTTCAACGTGTTTCTCTATGACGCGGCGCAGGTGCGCATCGGGACAGGGTTCGTGGAGCATTTCTGCCCGAACGGGTTTCCGATAGGGACGAAACCCCAGCAATTGAATTACGGCATAAACAACGATTCACAGACTGTCTATAACGTCTCGCAGCCGGCGAGAATGTTAGGATAATCATTCACCA
>Ga0206853_1025_pt3 | contig 25879 bp, 20 predicted proteins | sample Alteio_BWOrgCont_52_FD_152859 | JGI IMG/M metagenome (GOLD analysis project Ga0206853, IMG submission 152859) | Enriched cells from forest soil in Barre Woods Harvard Forest LTER site, Petersham, Massachusetts, United States -... | ecosystem: Environmental > Terrestrial > Soil > Temperate forest >... | reverse complement strand
CGAGACAATTGCCGGTTTGCAACATGCGGCGATGACGCACGTTGGAGCGAAAGCGGAGGCATGATAATGTCGCAGGGATTTGAAAAAAAGGTGGAATATTATAGAAAGTACATTGATAAAGCGCTTGCGTTACAATTGCGCGCTGTATCTGGCGGCGTTTTGCGCGAAGCGATTGCGCATGTTGCACAGGCGGGCGGAAAACGGATTCGTCCGATATTGACACTTCTTTCATGCGAGGCAACGGGCGGGAAGATCGAGGACGCCCTGCCAGCCGCTGTTGCAATGGAAACATTGCATACGTTCACGCTTGTGCATGACGATATAATGGATAACACCGCGCTTCGACGCGGCGTCCAAACTGTTCATGCAAAATGGGACTCGCATACGGCATTACTAACGGGCGATACAATTGCTGCGCTTGCAATCCAATCGCTGGCACGGTGTACGTCCCCAAATGTGCAGCGTATATTTTCGATTTTTGCGGACGCATTCCGTGATGTGTGTATCGGGCAGGCAATGGATAAAGAGTTGGAATCGCGCGACGCCGATAAAAAAAAATATATGGAAATGATTGGAAAAAAGACGGCTGCGCTATTCTCCGCATCAACAGCTATCGGCGCCTGCATCGGCGCGAGCGATGAATCCATGATTACAGCGTTAACGGGGTATGGGAAAGAATTGGGAATCGCTTTCCAGATTCGAGACGATACCTTGGATATTGTTACCGATAATAAAAAAATAGGCAAGGATATAGGAAGCGATATTCGGGAGGGTAAGAAAACATTCTTATATATAACCGCTGAAAAAAACGCCCATGCGAATGATGCTCCGCTTTTGCAAAAGTATGCGGTGAACAAAGGATTGCGTGGCAGAGATGTTGATGCGTTGCTTGCAGTGTACGAACGCTCCCATTCAGTCGAAACAGCCGAGAAGGAAATCCGGCGCCATACCCGGCGGGCAATTGCGCAGGCAGAATCCCTTCCGGAAAGCAACGCGCGTGGTCATTTAATATCAATGGTAGAAAACCTTTCCGGGCGCGTATATTGATTACGGAATCAATTATAAATTATATGGTAACAACCTGTAACGGACGATGATTGAACGCACTGTGACGATAAAAAATAGAGCCGGAATGCATACCCGCCCCGCGGCAATGCTTGTGAAGTTGGCAGCAACCTTCTCATCGGAATTTTATATTATAAAGTCTGGTCTGCGAATCAACGGCAAGAGCATCATCGGCGTGATGACGCTTGCCGCCGAATATGACAGCACTGTGCGATTACAGTTCGACGGGGCGGATGAAGAAGCCGCCGCCGCCGCCATTACCGATCTTTTTGACAGAGGATTCGACGAGTTGAATGGAACCCCCGAACGCTATGCTTGAAATCCAACTGCAAGGAATACCTGCGTCGCCGGGAATCGCGATGGGTCCCGTGTTGTGCTTCAATAATAAGGAGCCTGAGCGGGAACAAAGTTCGATTTCTAAAGAGGATGTTTCGGCGGAAGTTGCACGGGTGGAGGACGCGCTGAAAAAATCCGAGCATGAATTGCAAAAAATCAAGCGTACGGCAATGCAGCGCTTGGGTGTTGCGGGTTCGATGATTTTCGAGGCGCAAGTGATGATGCTCCTTGACCCGTCTCTGCTTCATGCAATTACGCAAACGATAGAATCGCAATTATTGGACGCGGAATCTGCGGTAACAAAAGAATTTGCCCGTATGGAAACGCCATTGCTAACCGCGAAGGACTCGTTGCTGCGCGAACGAGCAGGCGACATCGTTGACCTGCGCCAGCGCGTCATTCGCAATCTGCAGCACGAGCACATCCTTTCGCGATTCGAAGGCGAAGCCGTAATTGTCGCAGAAAAGCTTTCCCCCGCCGATGCCGTTGTTTTGAGCAAGAGCCACGTTCTTGCGTTTGTCATGGATGGCGGAGGGCTGACGTCTCATGCCGTTATACTCGCACGCTCGCTGAATATCCCTGCGGTAATCGGTGTTCGCAGCGCTTCCGTCAGTTCCGAACACGGTTCCTATATTATTGTTGACGGTGACGCGGGTTCGGTTGTTATTAATCCGTCGGAAGAAACGAAGAAACTCTACAACGAAAAATTGAATCGCATGCGGATTTTTTCGGAGCGGCTGTCGAGTATTGCATCATTGCCCGCGACGACCTTTGACAACCGTCACATCACGCTTGCCGCAAATCTTGATAGGGAAACAGAAATCCCCATAGCACGGCGTGCAGGAGCGGAAGGCATTGGTCTCGTCCGTTCGGAAACGATGCTTCTCCACCGAAGCGATATTCCCGGTGAACAGGAACAATATGTGTATTATAAAACGCTTGCAGAGCGGATGCACCCGCACTGGGTGACAATTCGCGTGTTTGACATTGGAGCGGATAAAATCATCGCGGCGTTCCCCGAACAGGAACAAAATCCGGCGCTGGGCAACCGTGGCATCCGGCTACTCTTGGAAAACGAGAATATATTCATTCCGCAGATGCGGGCGATTATTCGAGCGTCGCTTCATCGCAACGTCCGGATATTGCTTCCAATGGTTTCATCGTTAGAGGAAGTTTGGCAGGTGCGCGAAACAAGCGAGTGCGTGAAGCGGGAATTGCGCGCAGAGGGGGAATTATTCGATGAGCATATTCCCATCGGCGTAATGATCGAGGTGCCCAGCGCAGCATTAATTGCGCGCGACTTGGCAAATGAGGCGGATTTTTTATCTATCGGTACGAACGATTTGACGCAATATACGCTTGCTGTTGACCGCACCAACGAAAACACGGCAAATTTGTACGAAGAATTTCATCCCGCCGTCATCCGGCTGATTAAGGAAATCATTGACGCAGGGCATCGCGAAGAAGCCATCGTTTCCGTCTGCGGCGAATTGGCGGGAAATCCTTTGGCGACAGTTCTGCTTGTCGGATTGGGTGTGGACGAATTGAGCGTCGCCACCCCCCGGCTTCTGCCGGTAAAAAATGCAATCCGTAATCTTGCGATGAGCGATGCGGAGCGGGTTGCGCGCGCCGTTTTGACGCTCCATACAGCGTCGGACGTCCGTGCATTTCTCAATAATTGGCGCAGCGAACACGAAGCGCGAATGCCAACAGACGTTGAATGACGATGGAAGAAGGTTTGTTGAAAACAATCAATGCCTGAAACACAGCAAAGCGAATTTACACGACAAGTTGAACGTATGTTCAGCGAGATTGCGCCGGCGTACGATTTTCTTAACCATGCATTGAGTTTCGGAATGGATTACGGCTGGCGCCGTAGCTCCGCCGACGCGCTTCGTGTAGAAAGCGGAGCGGTTCTGCTAGATGTCGCAACGGGCACGGGCGATACATTGAAACAACTTGTGCGACTTGGACCGCGGCGGATAGTAGGAGTTGACTTGACCCAGCGGATGCTTGACGTTTGTGCAAAAAAAGTCGCTCGTCAAATGGAATCCGGGATGATTGAATTGTACTGCTGCTCCGCCAATGCTCTCCCGTTCCCGGAATCATCATTCGACGGCGCAACGATAACGTTCGGCGTGCGGAATTTCGATGATAAATCCGGGGCGTTGCGCGAGATCGCACGAGTCTTAAAGCCCGGCGCCCGGCTTGCAATTGCCGAACTGACGGTTCCAACCAAAAAGCCATTTGCGTCAATTTACGACGTGTACCTCAATAAAATCCTTCCGTTTATAGGCGGCGCGCTTGCACGAAATTTTTCGGCATATCAATATCTTCCCGATTCCGTTGCAAAATTTCCGCCTCCCGCCGAATTTTGCAAACTTATGGAAGCCGCCGGTTTTGAGGATGTGTATGCTCGCCCGCTCACATTTGGCGTGTGTATGCTCTACGTCGGCAAACGAAAAATCCTTTGATTGTATCACAACAAAAAGGTTGTTCAGGTCCATATATGTACGGTGCCTGAATTCACCATGCCCTAACCTTCCCCAAAATTGGCCAAAATTGGAAAGATGAGACTTTCTTCATAGTGATTTTTCAATTCGTTTATTTTCTTAATTTGCCGCTTGATTGAGAACTTAATATTTTTGAAGTAATCGGGCGTCAATAAGAAAAATTAATCGGCTTTGAACCCTTAGAATAGAACAATAGCTTATGGTTAGTGCGAAGAACGAAACGGCAGAACAATCTTTTTTTAGAACGGCGCTCATCATATTTTTACGATATCCGGAGCCGGGGAAAGTAAAAACGCGTTTGGCTGCAAAAGTCGGCGACAAAGCTGCGGCAGATTTTTATAAAGCATGCACGGAATATATAATCCAAGTAACACGTTTTGCCAACGCATACATTACACGGTATGTGTATTATTCGGAACCGAATGATCGTGAACGAATCGCTCAGTGGCTTGGCAAATCATATTCACTTCATCAACAATGCGGGGATGGGCTCGGTGAGCGTATGAAGGATGCTTTTGAAACCGCGATGTCTAACGGCGCGGCAAGGGCGATTATTATCGGCACGGATGCACCCGATATTACCGGAGATATTCTGGAGCATGCGCTGCTTCAACTGGAAACATCCGATGTCGTCGTCGGTCCCGCATTCGATGGCGGATATTATTTATTGGGATTAAATTGCATGTATCCTGGGCTTTTTGAAGGCATCACATGGGGAAGTGATAATGTTTTTGAAAAAACGATGGATAAAATCCAATCCGATAATCTTCGATTTTATTTGCTCCCTATGTTGCATGATATTGATAATGTGACTGACCTTGCAAACTGGGTAAATAATACGTCGGCAGATCATCCATTATATGCGGCAGCGTTACGCACCCTAAATTCTGGTGGAAGTGATAGTCAATGAAAAATGTTATCCAAATAACCTTATTTTGTCTCACTATGGGATTGGCGATGGACGCTCAAAGTAAAGTATATACAGACCGCATGTACGCCGAATTACTGGCGAAATATGTCCACAACGGTGTTGTTAATTACAGATCGTTGAAAAGCGATTCCGCGTTATATCGTTTTGTGCATTCTCTGGAAAACGTTAATCCGGACAGTCTTCCGAATGAGAGCTCCCGCCTTGCTTTTTGGCTGAACGATTACAATGCAAATACACTGAAATTGATATGCGAGCATTATCCCATAAAGAGCATTAATGATATTCATGACAGTATCAACGGCAGACCGAGCCACCGCACCCCGTGGGAGAAACCTTTTATCGTTTCGCTCGGCAACCGAATGTCGTTGAATAACGTAGAGGAATATTTCGTGCGTATGCGGTTCCATGACCCCCGCGCGCATTTCGCTCTTGTCTGTGCTTCACGCAGTTGTCCGCCGTTGCGGACGGAACCATATCACGGTGAGAATCTTAACGCTCAGTTGGACGAACAAGCGCGGCTTTTCCTAAACGACACTTCAAAGAATGTTTTTGATGTTTCCCATCGCACTGCAACGCTCTCGAAGATATTCGATTGGTATTCAAAAGATTTTGGCGGAACGAATGAAAGCATACTGCGCTTTGTTGCAAAGTTTCTCCCGTCTCCGCTTGCGCAAGATATATTAGGCAACCTTTCGGCGTGGAAAATCACATATAAAAATTATGATTGGAGTTTGAACAGCGAATAATGAATAACGCCAAATCGGGTTTTTTGTCGTATATATGAGCTACACGAGTGTCTTTGCGGTGACGTCACCGGATAAAAATGCAAACATCGCTGGCGGTTTCAGCATAGGTGTAATTATTCCCGCATTGGACGAAGAACGTTCGATTGAACACGTCATTCGGGAAATACCCTCTACCGTTCAAGAAGTTGTCGTCGTTGATAACGGCTCAACAGACAGGACGATAGAAGCGGCACAGGCTGCCGGGGCGACGGTTCTCTCGGAACGCAGGCGCGGCTACGGATATGCATGTTTAAAAGGTATCGAATATTTCAGCGCTAAAGGTATAGATATAGTGGTATTTCTCGATGGAGATTACAGCGATTACCCCGAAGAATTAACTGGGCTTGTTGCACCCATCATTAAGCATGGCTACGATTTCGTAATCGGTTCCCGTATCCGTGGAGTAAGGCAAAAAGGCGCTATGCTTCCGCAAGCGATAATAGGCAACTGGCTTGCAACACGTCTAATCCGGCTGTTCTGGGGGTATATATTCACTGATTTGGGACCTTTCAGAGCGATTCGTTTCTCATCGCTTCAAGAATTGGCGATGAAAGATGGAACCTACGGATGGACAGTGGAGATGCAAATAAAAGCCGCAAAAAAGAAACTCCGCTGCTTGGAGTTGCCGGTTCGCTATCGCCACAGGATAGGCAAATCCAAAGTAACGGGTACAATAGGAGGGACGCTAAAAGCGTCCGTGAAAATTCTCAAAATGATTGCTGTCCATGCTATATCGAATTAATGGCAATGGACTATGCCTAAATTAAACGAGAGGTTGCATAATCATTGGCGAATACAAACCGGCAGTTATTGCGCAACCTTCGCTTGCATGTCCCCTCACAAACGCGGTTACTATGCAGGATACCATTACATGCACATGGGATTGCCCGAGCATCATCAAACAATGGTTCGAGATAGCCGATAACGCCGCATTCACTGGCTCTACGGTCGATACGCTAGTATCGCTCTCGCAAATAACGCAGGCCCTCACAAATAATACAACATACTACTGGCGTGTAAAAGAGGAAAACGATCAGGGTTACGGACCATACAGTCCCGTCTGGCAATTTACGTTTAATCAAAAAGCAATTCAAATCACCGAGCCGACAAGCCAGGCTATTTGGAAAGCCGGTTCCTCGCGAATATCACATTCACAGCGGTTTCGGGTTTATCGAATCTTACTGTGAGTATTTCCATGGATAGCGGAACAACATGGACTACGATAGGCACTGTTGCGGCATCGCAAGGTACAGCAAGTTGGAACATTCCCGCCGGTACTTTTTCTCCTAAGTGCTATGTTCGCATTGCCGCCAAAAGAATCTTTGTATTGCAGCAACAGACCCGTTTGCAATACAGAACCCCAATGCTGTTTATGAAAGCAATAATGTTGCACTCAATTATAATATTAACCAAAACTACTCTAACCCATTCGATGGCGAGACGACGATTCAATTCACGCTACCGCAAAGGGAACATGCGGTGCTCAATATATACGATTTACGCGGCGCACTGATTGCCACGGTACTCGATGCAATGTTGCTCGCAGGTGCCAATAACGTTCAATTCAATTCAATGAAATGCTCTTGCCAGAGGGAATATATGAATACAGGCAAATGTCTCAAAGTGGAATTCGTACAGGACTTATGTCGCTGGTAAACCATAATAGTCGCTTTCCATGTGTGACGCCTCCCACTCTGCAACATTGCAGGGTGGGAGGCGTTTTTATTTCGGGATTCTCTTCGATAATATTTAAGGTTGAAACAATATCGCAAATGGTAGTGTCCTTAATCTACAAACGTCTTACTCGCGATTTATTACATTAATAATAAGGTAAAATCCACAAAAGGGAAATACCGGAAAATTCTCAAACATGAATACCATTGACCGAAGAAAATTTCTTCAGCGCGCTCTCACCGCTACCGTTCTTGCCGTTGGCACGAAAACCGTTCTTGGGAAACTGATTCCTGAGCTTTCCGGGGATGACGAAATAATGTCGGGAACCTATAAGATAGACATCAGCCAAAGCGCGTATTACGTTCTACAATCTGTGGGTGGCTCATTACTGCTCAATGTTCCCAATGACGATACCGATGGTACGATAATTGTCACACGCGCCACGACCTCTCAGTTTTACGCAATCTCCGATATCTGTACACATGCAGGGTGTTCACTTCCTGCGTATAGCGCTTCATTAAAATGTATTGAATGTGTGTGCCACGGCTCCGAGTATTCCGCAGCAGGAGTTGTCTTACGGGGACCCGCAACACGGAACCTTACAAGTTATGGAACAACGTTCGATGGCGTTAAAATAGTCGCGATTACACTCCCGGGACTGATGACGGGAATAGCCGGGACTGCAAATTCACTACCGGCAGCGTCGCTTGCACAGAACTTCCCTAATCCAGTCTCTTCGGCAGGAACTATACAATACACACTTTCTGCTCAAACGAAGGTCGTGTTGGCGCTATATTCCGTTGACGGTAAAGAGGTGATGCGTTTAACTGATGCTCAGCGAGCGGCAGGTGTGTACAATGTTCCATTCGATGCAACCACTCTGCCGACAGGTGAATATTTTTATACGCTCAGAACCTCAAACGGTTGGTCGCAAACAAAGCAACTTGTGGTACGGCGTTAACAGAATATAATAACACCGACTTGTCTTTTCTGAAGGTCGAATGACAATGAATGCCAGTTTTAGGGGAACACGTATGTCGGCTTGCTTATTTATTCTTTTTAGACCGGAACATGGAGAGCGCTTTGTTCTCCATCCAAAAGCGAAGGGCGATAAGTATCTTATGCAGGGTTGAAACGGAGATTCGTTTGCGGAACACATCAAAATTACTGAGTTCGATTTTTTCCAATAGACGGAAATAGATCGCGTCCATGATTTCTGCTGCAAGCATAGTGATGCGTTCGTCCTTTTTCAAGAGTGCACGCGCTGAGTGGTAGTACTCGCGAGCTCGGGCGGCTTCGTACGCCAGGAGTCTGCGCAAGCGAGGCGATTGCTGTTCGAGAAGAATATCGTAATCCTGAACTCCGAACAACTCCATATCTTCTTGAGGGATATAAATCCTTCCTTTTTGCATATCCGCTTTTACATCGCGCAGAATATTCGTTAGTTGCATGGCGACCCCGAGTTGCACAGCATACTCACGTGTCTCTTCGTATTTGTACCCGAATATTTCTATGCACATCAACCCCACGACTCCTGCCACGCTGTAACAATATTCGTATAATTCCTCAAACGTTTTATACCGTTGTTTCACAAGGTCCATTTCCATGCCGTCAAGAAGAGTTAGGAAATATTGCTTGGGAATGCGGAAGCGCTGAACGACTTTAGTCAGCGGTACGAGAATTGCGTGACTTGATTCGCCATTGTAACATTTCTCAATCTCGCGCCGCCAGAGCGCAAGCCGTTCGCGTTTATGAGAAAGAGAGTCGCCGCACGCCGTATTTATAACACCCGAATTCGATTGTATGGTGCTTGCGGCGTCTTCGCCAATACCATCAGGCGGTTCCGCTGTTTCGTCAACTAAGTCGTCAATCGTGCGGCAAAAAGCATAGACGGTATTCATCGCCTCGCGTTCGTCGCGAGGGAGCATTGAAAACGAATAATAAAAATTCGTTTTGCTTTGCGCCGTCAATTGTGCGGCGTATTCGCTATCCGTCAATGCAATATGGGGCATTGCCCCTATCGTCCTTTTGAAAAAATAGTCATAAAAAGTGAATTCATGAAATTCAGAGCGTAATCCTTCGCGGTTAAATTATTGCTTTTTCGGAGAACATCAAATTCATTTTCTTTGATCTTCCGTAGTGCGGCGTTTCCACCGTTTATCACCCATTGAATCTCCAAACGCAGTCTTCCGTTGAGAAGAGGAATGAGCCGCGCGCCCTCGCGAAATAGTTCGGTGGTGCGTTCCACTTGAAACGCCATACAATCGTGAAAGGCCGGCGAGAATATTTTCCCCGCAATGTCCTCGTCACGCAAGTTGAATTCCCGCATGTCTTCCCGTGGAATGTATATCCTTCCTTTGGCATAATCCGCGCACACGTCCTGCCAAAAATTTGTTAATTGAAGAGCGGTGCATATTGCATCAGACAAAATGGCGCGTTCAGGTGTGCATACATCGAACAACGATAATACCAGCCGCCCAATGGGGTTAGCTGACCGCGTGCAATAATCCAGTACGTCGGCAAATGTTGTATATCGCTTTGCCGTGATATCCTGACGAAATGCGGAAAGTAAATTCTCAAATAATTCAACAGGCAAATGGAAAGTCCGAATCGTATCCGCCAACGCTATGAAAACAGGGTGGTTCAAAGTGGCTGATGTATATGCTTCACGGAGCAGTGCGCCCCAATCATCCAATTGCCGCAATCGCTCTTCGGCGGCGATATCGCCTTCATCTGCAATATCATCGGCGACGCGTGAAAATGCATACACTGAAAAGAAATGGTTTCTCAATCGGCGCGGGAATAGGATTGAGCCGACGGGAAAATTTTCATGGTGGGTTGCGATTCGCTTGCATTCATCGTACGCGTGTTGTAATGAAATCGCATTGACGCCATACTCAGGCGTTGATTTGTATGATGTCATGCGATAGTTTTAGTGACGCCTAAATGGACGAATGTTTGTCTGTGGATGGGCGCCATGCCGTATGTGTGAAGTGCTTCATAATGTTCGCGTGTTCCGTAACCCTTGTGACGTGCAAAGCCGTAACTGGGGTACTGCGCGTGGTAAGCACACATAATGCGGTCGCGTGTAACTTTAGCTATGATGGATGCTGCGGCAATTGAAAAACACAACTCATCCCCATGAACAATCATGGTATGTGGAATGTGCGAACCCGCAAATCTGTTCCCGTCTATAAGGAGGTGTTCCGGCACAAAGCCGAGTTGTGCGACTGCTGCGTTCATGGCACGGAACGTTGCTTGGAGAATATTGATGTCGTCTATTGTTTGTGCGTCTATTATTCCGATTCCGACAGCTTCTGCAATGTCAATGATGCGATTATAGAGAATTTCGCGCTTCTCAGGCGATATTTTTTTTGAATCGTTTACACCTTTGATGTCAGTTGGCGATGTTTTGTATGGAAATACGACAGCCGCGGCTATAACTGGTCCAGCGAGTGGTCCACGTCCAGCCTCATCAACTCCTGCAACACGCATTGCGCCGTACTCCCATAAAGCGCTTTCGTATTGTACGCCCGGCAATCTTGAGCTTCGTGTGCCTTTCATCGTACAAAATTACGCAAGAAGGCATGTAACGCAAGTCGTTTATAAACACGGGAGCGAACTATTCTCCAAGACTAACTAAAATACTAAGATGTGAACAAAACGTGAAAACATATCACATTACGTGAATTAAATTCACGTTTTAGAGCCGTATTTTCTTAAATACACTAAATTTTAATGGTTTTGCCTCCAAATTATTTGGCATGGAAAATGCTGCTGAATGTTTGCGACAGGTAAATAGTAAAAAGTCGAATTGTGTGGTTCGCAGGGATTTCATATACCTAAAACAAAAAAGCCTGCGTTTATTGAGGTTAAAACAGCATTGCAGAAGAATAACTACCCTGTTCAAACAACAAAGATTTACCTCTTGCTTTTTCGAGAAAGTCTTATTAAATTTAAATTAATAAAACGATGTGCCGATTGACGAACGGGGCTATCTACAGCCATTCGCGGTGTGCAAGGCATTCGTAATCGAAATATCGTTAATCAACAACAATAAAATCAATGGAGAGGAACTTAGAAGCATGCTTATCTCTACTCGTTCTGTAAAAAAATTGGCATTCGCTTTTGTTGCGATTGTCTTCTTTTACGGGGTTTGCGGATACGGAACAGTGATAACTCGGAAACCTGTTTCGATGGGGAAAGACTATTATGTCGTGTTCCCACGGGGCGGTGACTTAGTTGGAAATCAAAACAGCGCTACCGCCGCATTGATAAATTCCCCCGTGAAACAATACATAACTATTACTTTGCCGGGACCAGCCCACCAAAAATACTCGAAATTGTTGGGTCCCCTTAATTCAAAAATACACGAAGAGTTTGGTTCGATAATGCACGTTGAAAGTAATAGCGAAATTGTTGATCCGGGCGGTGCGGCAAGATTTCAGGGAACCACTCCATTCGATGTCATCGGTCAATATGGTTTGTCGCCTCATATTGCTTCAACATATACGGCAATCCCGGTAACAGGATGGGGAACGGAGTATTGGGTTGTTGATGAGGAAGAAGGAATAAACCAAGGATATGGCTATTATCCCAATGTATATTCTGTTCCTGATTTTACTATTATAGGTTCTGTAAATAACACCAGTGTAACGATTGTACCTACTGCAAAAACTGCAAAAGGAAGAGCTCCGAACGTTGCTTTTAAAATAACTCTGAATGCTGGAGACGTTTACTACGTCTCCGATGCGGCGGATCCGTCAGGCTCAAACGCGGTTGCCGATGAAGATCCATGCGAGGCGGATTTCACAGGAACGCATATTATATCGTCACAGCCTGTCGGTGTTATTGTTGCTCAAAGTTGGTCTACCGTTCCATGCGGACAAGGCGGAGGCAATGAATGCGGAGATGGTGCGCAGGAATGGCTTCCTCCGGTATGTAATTGGGATTCAGTATATGTTATCTCGCCTGCGGCGCCAGGTGAAAACAGTGGTGAAATCATGAAAATTGGTTGTGGCGCCGACGGAACATCACTGACAATTTGGGATCCGGTTGCAGGACCTTTGCAACAAGGCACGCTTAATGCCGGCGATTATTGGCCCTATAATACACCGATAACGTCAGCGTTGCTTATTACGGCGAATGGACCAATTTTGCCCGTTGAGATTCCAATCTCATCATCACTGTGCGAACCGGGAAGCGGACCGCAAGGATTCAATAATGCGATGTGTTTCCTTAGTGGAGCCAATCAATGGTCGGACTATACGGCATTCTCCACTGCCGACCAAGGTGTTAATAGCACCGCCAACGTGTTTTTTCAGGATTCCAATTTTAGTCGTTTATCAATAAATGGAATGCCTATTAACCAACTGAGTCCTGTATTCAACTATATTACGGAAGGATTTGGATGGATAACGTTCCCGATTTATCAAGGACAGTATTATGAATTAACCGGCGATAGCGGCGCAGTTGCAGGAGGCAGTATTTTCGGGGATGGTGTAAGGAAAGGATCGGCAAATAATGGCGGTGGCGATCAAATAATGGACCCGGAAACAGCGGGAAGTTTTGCGCATCCAATTGGAATCAATGCTCTTCCCGCATGTATTGTAGATACAAGCATACCTGAAGATGTAATAACCTATATTTGCGGTGTATGGACCGTTACAACATCAGATGAGACTGGCGATGACGCTACCGGTATTTATGATATATCGCTCGCGGAAAACAACATGCCCGACAGCTCATTTAATGTTGCGTTCTACCCCAATCCTCCTTCATTTGCATACGGCGCACCATCTGTCGGACCATTCATGATAGATGTTCAAAACCTTGCACAGCCTGCGCAAGCCTCATTGCATGTTCGTACACAAGTTGGAAATGAGTTTGACACGATTCTTACGTATGCACCCGTAAAACTTTCGACAAGCCCCGAAGTAAATGTCGGTTCTTGGCGAAATTTGACAGGAACAACCGATTCTGTTGTAATCACAAACTTGGATAGTGTAAATAATGTTGTCATTAATAAAGTACGCCTGCATTTTGGGACGCAATGGAAAATTGATTCGACATCCGCACCGTTTGCCGATACATTGGCTCCTCTTGCGTCGGTCACAATATACCTACAATATACGGCATCGAACAATCCGCAACTCCAAATTGATTACGATACCGTCCTTGTAACAACGTGCCGGGAATTCCCATATGCTACTTTGGTTGGTCAGAATAAACGACCGGCAATTACTGCAACCGATCATGATTTTGGTTGCTTGACGATTGACACAACGGTTATTGATACCAACAAACTGACGGGAGTTATGGACACTGTCAACATCCCGGGCGAAACGGCGACAACCGCCAATCTCCAAATATATATCCAAAATGTTGGGACTGATACGTTGCATATTTATGGATGGAGTTTGCTTGGGGCTGCTAACACGGGTACATCCACTGCGGAAGCGAATAGTGATTTCACAATACTTTCCCCTCAAATGCCCGAAGATTCGGCGAACGCATTTGTGATATTGCCAGATTCAACACTATCAATTATCGTCAGTGCGCATCCGATTCATTCTCAATACGATTCGGCAATGATTGTGTATGAAGATGATGCAAATCACATTATTAAAGATACGTCATATTTATATATTTGCGGTTTGGCGCCGGGTGTACGTACGACGAATGCGAACTATGGAACCATGCTATATGGGACAACGAAGGATTCGTTTATTGTCGCCGTCAATACCGGGCAGGTTCCCGTAACCGTCAACACGATGCAGAACATTGGTCCGGATAAGACCCTCTTCGTCGGTCAACAATATCAGGATCAGGTTTCATTAGCAACGTATCAATATCCTACACAACCCAATCCTCTTGCCGTTGGCGATTCCGCGAAGTATCCTTATCATTTCATTGCGGATAGATTAGGTGCGGCAACCGATTCAGTGTTGTTCAATTTCTCGACACAGCCGTTGCAATCGTGGCTCGCTGCGTACGTTATTCAGCCGCATATCTGGGGTACTGGGAACGTGTCGCCAGATTCGACCTTCTTGGGCGGCACAGACACCCAATCTGTCACCTTTGGGAATTTCGCTGGTCCGACTGGCGATATATTGATCATAGACCAATTGATTATTGGCGGTCCCGACGCTGCAGCATGGACAATAAATACGATTAATGATAATGTGTCAGGCATGCCGGTAGCTATACCGACGAATGCTGCGCCCGTGACGATGCAGCCTGGAGACTCATGGCAGATAAACATGACGTTCAATCCAACAACGAAGGTTGGACCGTATAATGCAACAGTTCAAGCGATCGGGCATGATTCGCTTGGTCGGCATTCACTTGATAGCGCGGGTATTAAGAATACCCTAATTGATGCAACTGTAACATCGGATACTGTGAATCATAACCCGAGCGGTGACACCGTAGTCTATACATGGAACAGGATGCCGTATGACACAACCGTGCTTATTGGTAACTTGGCATTTGCTCAGGGTTCGAGCGCTATCGGTGACTCCGTTGCCACATATTGTACGTGGCAAATCGGCGGCGTTGACAGTCTGTTTAATACGGGTGGTGGTAGTATAACAATTGACAGTATTGTGGCGATGACTAATTATCCCGATAACCAATACTTCCCGGTACCGCCAATTCCAGTGCCACCGTTCCAAATTCCCGGCGTAATGCCGCCGAAGAGCAGTGCAGCGCTTACATTTACATTTGCTCCCGGTGGCAACCCGAGTATCGGTGACATGAGCGGTGATAGAAATTATATTGCAGGGTGGATTGTATATAATTCAACGGGTATCCCCGATACGATAATTAACAAAGGAAGAGGATTTGTTGCACGCATGGCGACAAGCATTCCTTGCCCCTTGCCAAGCATCAATCCCCCGGCTTCCGAAACTGTTCCTGTCCAAATCGACAGCTGGGATGATTCCCTTGGAATGGCGTATATCACGGGCATGATATTCGAGATGACGTATTATAATCGCTCGGTTGTAAATCTGGATACAACTTATAACAAGAACGGTCAAGGGCAAATTGGAACGATTGCCTCGGGCTCTGTTGTTGCTGTTAATGGCCCTGAAGATGCTTTGTATTCACAAGGTGTCAGAGGATATTATGAATTAAATATTGCGGGCAATCCGAGCAATATGGCGCGTACGGGAACGTTGTTGAACTTCAAGATTCAAGGCATTCTCGGCTTGGATTCATCGTCATTCGTCTATAATATCAAAGACCTGACGGACTCTTCGAGCCAAGGAGCAAATTTTGTTGCGATCACGTCAACAAACGGCTGTGTGACCGTTGACTCGATTTGCGGCGTTAATGTGTCGAAGATATCGTATAACGAAGCGACAAGCATTGGGCAGAATACGCCAAATCCGTTCTCCGATGCAACGGACATTAACTTTGCCTTGCCAACCGCAAGTCATGCTCGCCTTACGGTCATTAATGAATTGGGCGCTGTTGTAGCGACTCCTCTCGATCAGGATTTGACCGCTGGTGAGTTTAACGTCCATTTTGATGGCTCTAATCTACCGAGCGGCATCTATTATTACCGCTTACAGACGAATGCAGGAGCGTATCAACGCACGATGACAATCGTGAAATAATAACAATAGTCCCGAAGAAATTTGGGACGTAAATAAACCTCAAACTACTTGCACGTAAAGCGGGCGGCGTAACAGCCGTCCGCTTTGCATTTTAAAACAAAATGGCGGACATGAGCCTCCATACTTAGGATTGAGAAAACGCAATTGTGTGTTCCCCGCAACTTTCTTACTTTTACAGTAATTATGCGCATTATTCCCTATATGGGGGTGATGTACTTTAGTTCAACATAGTTTGTGAATTTGATTATCGCTGAAAGACATTACGAATGGCAGTAGAAATATCGCAAGAACAAAAATCGCGGGCGCTTGCCGCGGCGCTTGACCAAATTGAAAAGCAGCATGGTAAAGGCTCCATAATGAAGCTAAGCGACCATGCTCTTGTCGCAGTAGATGCAATTCCCACAGGCTCAATCTCGCTTGATGCGGCGATTGGCGTGGGCGGCATGCCGCGAGGTCGAATTGTTGAGATATACGGTCCGGAATCAAGCGGGAAGACGACGGTATGCCTTCACGTTATTGCCGAGGCGCAAAAACGTGGCGGTACAGCTGCGTTCATTGACGCGGAACATGCGCTTGATGTTACGTATGCGAAGAAACTCGGTGTAAACGTTGACTCTATGCTTATCTCTCAACCAGAGTTTGGCGAGCAGGCGTTGGATATCGTCGAAACGCTTGTCCGCAGCGGTGCGCTTGACGTCGTTGTGATAGACTCTGTTGCCGCGCTGACGCCGCGGGCGGAGATTGAAGGTGAAATGGGTGAGTCGCAGATGGGCTCGCAAGCCCGGCTCATGTCGCAGGCAATGCGTAAATTAAACGCCGCTATCGGACGCTCGAATACCGTGGTTATATTTACAAATCAATTGCGCAGCAAAATCGGCGTTATTTATGGAAACCCCGAAACAACGACCGGCGGCAATGCGTTGAAATTTTATGCTTCCGTTCGTATTGACGTGCGCAGAAAAGAGCAAATCAAGGATGGAACGGATATCATCGGCAACCGCGTTCACGTTAAAATTGTTAAGAACAAAGTTGCTCCGCCGTTTAGGGAAACCGAATTCGATGTGCTTTACAACGAAGGAATTTCCCGCGTCGGCGATATGATTGACGTTGCGGTAGAGAACGGAATCATCCAAAAAAGCGGTTCGTGGTTTGCGTACAACGATGAACGCATTGGGCAGGGTCGTGACGCCGTAAAGAAATTCTTACAGGATAGTCCGGAAACGTTTACAAAGGTACAAGACGCCGTTCGGTTGAAACTCGGACTTACAACGCCGCCAAATGGAAGCGGCGAGGGTATCGCCGCATCAGCTACTCCAGCAACGGCGGCTCGCAAAATCACGGTAAAGCCTGCATAATACATCGTCTCTATGCACATCGTGAAAATTCAACCCCGTTCAAAAAATATGGCGGTTGAATTCGACACGGGGGACGTGCTTGAGATTGCAAATGATGTGGCTGTGGAATTTGTGCTTTACGCGGGGAAAGTATTTACTGACGAAGAAATTGAGGCATTGCGGAAAGCACAAGGCGTGTATGATGCTCTTAGTGCTGCATATCGTTTTCTTGGATACCGAGTGCGCAGTGAACGGGAAGTTCGTGAAAAATTGCGCCAGAAGGGGATAGCCCTGGAAATAACGGAACTCGCGATTGAAAAACTGCGGTTAGGCGGGAGTCTCGACGATGCGGTATTCGCCTGCAAATTTGTACACGATGCACTGCTCAAGAAACCTATCGGTCAATCGCGCTTGCGCCATGAATTGCGGCGAAAAGGTGTATCTGATACCGCAATTGAACAGGCGATAGCGAAACAATATGACTCTGGAGCGGAATTTGAAGCTGGTATGCGGTTGGTGGAGCGGCGCATAAAAAAAATGGATAACACCGCGCCGGGAAAACAGGCCGCATCATTGCGGCAATATCTTTTTTCCCGCGGATTTACAGGAGAGACTATAGCCGCGATCGTGAACGAATTTCTTACAAAAGACCATGAGCAAGAAAATGAAACGTCTTAATACGTTCGTCACGTTTCAATGCGCGTATTGCGGCGCAGAAAACGATGTCGAATTTGATCCGACAGTCTCGCGCGAAATGACGATGACCGAAGACTGCTCAACATGCTGCAGACCGAATCTTTTGCATATTTCAGTTGATAGCGAGACGATGGAGCCGGTTGCAACTGCCGAAATGGATAATTAAACAAAGCAGGTTTTGTGGTAGAATGCGCCGTACTGATGTTGCGGCAATATTTACCCGCCGATGTTATTGCGAATTCAAAGAATATATTAATTGATGGCTGAACCGATACTTGAAGTAAAAAATCTGAAAAAACATTTTCCCATTAAGAAGGGAATATTTTCCAGAGTCGTCGGCTCGGTAAAAGCGGTTGACGACGTCTCGTTCACAATTAACCGCGGCGAGACGCTTGGGCTTGTCGGTGAATCCGGCTGCGGCAAAACCACCACGGGGCGCGCCATACTCCGACTGATAGAACCTTCCGGTGGCAGTGTGAAGTTCGAGGGCAAGGAAGTTACCACGATGGGAAGAGACGAATTGCGCACCATCCGGCGCCAAATGCAAATCATTTTTCAGGATCCGTATTCATCCCTTAATCCGCGCATCACGGTTGGCGGTATGCTCAGCGAGATCATTAAATTTCATAAGCTGCGCAACACTGATGCCGAAGTGAAGGATCGGGTTGAAGAACTGCTTCAGGTTGTCGGATTGTCACCACTTCACGCACGCCGGTATCCGCACGAATTTTCGGGAGGTCAGCGGCAGCGCATCGGGATTGCACGGGCGTTATCCGTTGAACCGAAATTCATCGTCTGCGATGAACCTGTTTCCGCGCTCGATGTTTCCATCCAATCGCAGGTGATAAATCTGCTGGAGGATTTACAGAAGAAGCTCAAATTGACCTATCTTTTTATTGCCCACGATCTTTCGGTTGTCGAGCATATCAGCGACCGCGTTTGTGTGATGTATCTTGGAAAGGTTGTGGAAATCTCCGATTATAAATCCATATATACGTCCCCAAAACATCCATATACAGAGGCGCTGTTGAGTGCAGTGCCGATTGCAGACCCAGACCGCAAGCGCTCGCGCATTATTTTGGGTGGCGACGTGCCAAGCCCCGCAAACGTACCAACAGGTTGTTATTTTCATCCGCGGTGCCCTAAAGTAATGCCGGAGTGTAAGAGTATATCCCCTGTGTTAGCGGATGTCGGTGCCAACCATGAAGTGCGCTGTATCCTCTATCCCGAAAGTGTTCCGGAAGGCTCGCATGTTGCAAAAAATGGATCTGCGAAACCTCGCGTTACCGTTGCGACGGTATAACGTACTTGTAATCTATACTATACTATTGGCGAATGAAAATTTTTTTCACGTTAATCTGTGCCGTTGCGTTGGTTTGCCTGCTGCAAAGCTGCGAGCCATTAGACAGCGATTTGGGAAATGCCGACCAAGATAGGCCAGATACGACGGCAGTTCCGCAAGATACGACTGCAATGGCGAATACCGCAAAGAAACCAACGCCGCCGGTGCTAACGCCCGATCAATCCAAGACGCTTGCTGATAAAGTGGATTCGTTGAGCAATGCGCTGAATGAGACTAACAACCGCGTGAACGGATTAAACGAGGAAGTCGATGCGATGAAGGACTTGATGCAGACGCAACAGCAGGCTCCCGCGCCGTCCAGCCCGCAGCAAAACAATGCACTCGCCAACCCGCAACAGGAATATAAAACAGGGCTTGATTTGTTTTTCAGCAAGCAATACGAAGAGAGTATGCAGACTTTCCAAAGCCTTTTGGATGCGGGCAAGCCCGAAGATATGCTCAGCAATTGCCAATATTGGGTGGGGGAATGCTCGTATGGAATGCACCAATATGGCGACGCCCTTGTCGCATTTAAGAAAGTATTCACCTATGAGACTTCGACGAAATTCGACGCCGCGCAAATCATGATTGGCGAGTCCGAATTACATCTGGGCAACAGCGCAAAAGCCCGCACCGCTTTCCGAACTCTTCTACGAAAATATCCCGACAGCGAGTATGCCCCGCGGGCAAAGAAAATTCTCACGGCGATGAGCGCAGAATAGAGTCCTCACTCCAACGTAAACTCCGCGCGCAAGGTGATTGACGCGGTTTTCATTTTCGACGAGGTGTTAAACGCGCCACCCGACTCGAATTCCTCATCCGAGTTTTGCCCCGTAATCTGGAATATTCCCATGTTTGCTTTGCGTAATTTGCCGAGTGTCGTCTTTGCATTTTCGGCTATCTTTTCGGCGCGGGTTCGTGCGTCCGCGGTGGCTGCGGCAAGCATCTGAATTTTAAGATCGGCGAGCTTGGTGTAATAGTATTCGGGATTCTTGGAATTCAATTCAACACCTTGGTCAATAAGTTCGGTTACTTCACGGGAGAGTTGTTCGATTTTATCAATTTCGTGCGACTCGATTTTGACGCTTTGCCACAGTGAATATCCCTCAAATTCCTGGTTTATCTCCATCCCTTTGTCGTTGCGAATCGTTTTGTAATTGCGCTTGATATTCACCGAAGAAAAAACGACGTCATTGTCATTTACCCCTTTCGAGTGGATATATTCGCGGATGATTCCCGCGTCGCGTTTCAATTGTTCATAAGCGTCCTTCATTGTGGGCGCGGTGCGCGTGAAAGAACTGCTCCAAACGATGAGGTCGGACTGGAAATCTTGATTTGCCATGCCGGTAACAGAAATGACATATTCTTCGGTAGGGTGTGTCTTTTTCCATGCTCCTGATATTTGCACAGCCGCGACCACAACGGCAATGGCGATAAAAAACGATCCGAGCCAGCGGTTGAAAATATTATCCATTGCAAAAAGATGTATAGACTATAGGTGCTGTTTGAAGTGCATTAAATTAATAAAAAAAACGCCATGGCAGTGGGTCAGTTTGTAAATTGTCATTCAGAGGGAGCACATTCGCTGTGCTCAGTGTAAACTCCGCGACCGAAGAATCCATGTCGCGTACTTGTGTAATCACGATGGATTCATCGCTTCGCTCTGAATGACATCTTTGATAGTTATAGCATCTATTGAAATTGACCCACTACCCCTGCGTTGAAAGGGCGATTTATCCGCAATGACGTTATAACGTCACAAAATGAAGGTTCTTACCGTGTGAGAAAAACCATTTTTTGTACCGAGCCAAATGGCGCACTTAGAACACATTGGTAAGCGCCGTTTGGCAAATCGCTGGCATCGAACGCAATTGTATGTTCGCCGATAGCCATGACTTGCTCATGGGCGAGTTCCTTCACCTGTCTTCCCATCATATCGTAAAGCCGTATCGTTACGGGCGCGGTTTGTGTAAGCGTAAATGTAAGATGCGCTCCCGAAGCCATGGGGTTCGGATATTCGCTCAAAAGCGGAGAGGAAGGCAATACATTGTTTGCATATCTTGATGTAGCGATTCCCGTTGGAACGGGAGGAATCTTTGTAAAACCGTTATCATAGAACGTTTGCATTTGCCGTGCAAGCCGTACGCATGAATCTATACTTGCCTGCAAGTTGTTATCTCCGATTTCGCTGTCCCGTGCGATCATAAACCCAATGACAACTTGCGCAGTTTGCTTGGGCATTAATGTGAATGGACCCGTTGACATTAATATCCGCCAATCAGCCCAATCCGCACCGTTGGGGGATGTATCACGCTGACTCTTCGCCATTACGGTATATCGTGCATCATCGGTCGCAGGATCGGCGGTAAGGGGCCAGCGATAGAAACTGACGAGCCCCAATTGTTGGGATGTTGGATACACCCCAGGTTTCACACTACCGACAAGGCTATCCGGCGCTATCTGTGTGGTAGGTACGCCATTGCTGTCAACCAATGTATCACCGGATTTATAGATAGCCGGGGATTGCAAAAAATCCCACCCTTCAACCCCGGGGTATGCTAAGGCTTGGTTAGCATACGGTACCCCGTTTTGTTGCGACGACCAACCCAATCCGAGATTGAGGGTTGAATCAATAGAATAAAAACCGCAATCATTTGAATCGGGATTGCCGATGTCAAAATCCATAATCGGAGCTAACCAACAGCTGTCCAACGCCGTGTTTGATTTGTTCACAATTTTCATAACTATACAGATCATATTTTGCGCCGGACCTGTTGCCCACGAGTAGATTATCCGTTGTGATTCGATTTGCGGATACCCGGTGGATTCAGGGCCATAATATTGAGCGGTATCGACGTCGTTACAAATCGTAAACATGTCCTCATCAGATATGAATACGGGACCGCCTTTCTGATAAACGACCGGTTGAGTTACATATTTTTTTTGCACGGAATCATAAACGCTTACATACTTGGTAATGCTTCGCGCGGGATATGACGCGAGATTTCGTTGTGAGACGTTGTCAACGTAATCTCCCCAATAGTGATTGAGTCCCGGGATTGCGTTCGTATCTGGGTTTGTATCCCAGATGGGCCATGGAGGCAAGTGTGCCGCAGTATCCAATGGGATGCCGGTGGTTCTGTTATAGCTTGTAGAATAAAGAATTGTAAATTCTTGATCATATGGGAAATCAATAGATTCTGGGTATCGTGGGCTGCCGGCTGCGCTCGTGCTGTCATAAATATTCAACGCCGATTGTACGGAACCGGGCTCGAACCATGAACGCCCCGAATTCGGATCATATCCGACGAGTACTTGCGGAACACTATTGTTGATAGTACCAAACCAAAACCCTCCGCCAAAACAATAATTGAAGTTACTTCCACGTGGCCAATACATTCCTTCACCTGTATTGCTTGTAATAGAGAGATTGTAAAACATTGGTCCATAATTTTCCTGCCAGAATTCAAGATTACTGACGTGATTAATGCTTCCTTGATCAAGTGTTCTAATCGCAGCGGTAGGAGCCTGCCATGTTACGACAGCATTTGAATCAGCGCGATACACTCCGCCGGCGGTGCCCGCAAACATATAACGGTTGCCAGCGGCTAACGCAAAGTCCTGATCTGTTATACTATCGCTTATCCAAGCCCATGTTTTGCCACTGTCTAATGAGCGATAAACTGCATTGACGCTGTTATTCACCGATGCATAAAGATATCCTCGCCAATCGCGAGCCAATGCGATAACCTGTTCGCCACTATTCTGACTCTCTAAAATGATTGGGAGCGCCGTCCACGTGGAACCGCCGTCAGAAGAACGATTAAGGTAGCCAGATCCCCCTGCGTATATATTGCTTACGCCGTCGGAAACGATTGTTGTTCCGCCTGTAAAATATGTTCGCTCCCATTGCATTCCATTATTTATTGAACGAAATATAGCAACGTTTGTTTGTGCGAAAAGTGCGCCGCTCGTTTGCGTGAAGGCATACACAGAAGGCAGTGAATCTGATATGGCTAACCCCGCATTTGCGGCAGTCCAAACTTGCCCATTATTTGAGGAACGATAAACACCACCCGTGCCTGTTCCTGCATACACGTTACCTTGGGAGTCAATGAACAACGACAAGATATTAATTGGCGCCAACCCTGAATCGGACGGGCTCCACGTTTTTCCACTATTTGTCGAGAGTATGACTCCGCTATCACGAGTTCCAAGAAAAATAGTTCCAGCACTTCCGATAGTTACTGCTTGAATGGGGTTGTTCGCAAAATCTGTAAGTTTTGTCCACGTCACAGCGTTGTCAGATGATTTATACAATGTCGTATATCCGGCAGCGCCAACAGTATCAAATTCAGTAGCATAGATTGCGCCGGTATTGTCAAGGGTGAGCGTGGTGATATTGGCAGGAAGGAGAGGTTGAAATAAACCATTGCCAGCCGGTTGCCATGTCTTACCTCCGTCCGACGAACGATAGCAAATGTTTATTGATGTGCCTGCAAAAAGATTACCGGCGCTGTCTGTCGTGATTGCATATACGCCGGGGCTGTTTGTATCAATTTGAATAATATTCCATGTGTCGCCGTAATCGGTTGTGCGTTCAGGTGCGCTGCCATATTGGCTGGCAACGATATCATTGTTTGCTTCGCCAAATATTGTGAACGGTAACTTCAAAGAAATGGTATCCCAGCTTGAACCATTATTTGTTGTACGATAATTATTAGTGCGAGTGCTTTGGAAAATATCGCCGTTCTGGGCGACGAAGAAACCACGCGTTAGGGTATATGGACTTGCTTGAATCCATGTGACGCCGTTATCCGAGGATTGTTGTAAAGTATTGATGGTTGATCCAAGAAGAATGCCATTTGAGGTCTCAACTATTTTTATAAAGTCCGTTTGGTTAATAAGTGCCCACGTGTTGCCATAGTCGGTGGAACGATAAAGCCCGTCTCCAGTTGCCATATAAACATAGCCGTTTTTTGCGACAAGTAGCGAGTTTACATTGGAGCCTTCCATGGCGTAATTGGCATACCATTGGTCGCCGTCATCGGTTGAGCTGGCAAAATAGATGATGGAGTAACCGCTTATAGTGTAAACATAGCTGCAATATATATTCCCATTGTTATCGGCGCATAAGGCGCTGATTTGCTGATATGGCTGTGAATAATACAACCCGGTGTTTACCGGAGACCAATGCGCGCCGTGGTCAGTTGTACGATACACACCGTTTAACCCGGTACCTGCAAAAATAGCGCCATCGGAAGAGGTTGCCATAGCGGTTATATTGCCAGGATAAATGGTGGAATCCACCGGTGCGTTCATTTTCTGCCAAAAATGCTGCGCCGACGCGCGATGGCAGCATAGTATTGTCACCAAAAGGACTAACGATACATAAAAGAAAGATTTCATGGAAATTCCTCAGGATTGTTTAATACAATGAACGAGATGTGTAATGCTATCTCAACACATACACACGTAAATATGTTTCATTATAGGTAACGTTAATGCCATTGCATTATGCCGACGGCTTCACCGAGCAACGGAACAATTGTGTGCTGTTCCAAACGCATACTAATCGGTCGGATTGAACGCGGCGGTATATCCATGGAGTTTCCCATGACTTGCTCGCGTGCATTCGTATTTCATTCCGACCTAAATACTAATTTATGGCTCGGCAAACAGCCATCGGATTTTTCTTTTGAACTTCTTTACAGTAGTTGGTGGGGGAGTGTCATTTTGGATTTCTATCAATCGCAGCGGCTCGCCTCTCCCGGCGTCGTCATCCCAGCGGAGTAGCGGATTGGGAACGATTGCGCCTTCCTCGTCGTGGGTGAAATGGAGATAGGTATAGGTTTTATCTTCCCGTAATGATGCGCTTGTCGTCTCGACGATTGGAATCCATGTGCCGGTATTATAATACCATTTCCCGCTTACGCGAAATTGCTCGGGGTCGTGAGTGTGCCCGAGTGTGACGATTTTTATCTTATCATATTTTTTCATGCCCCAAATCATTTTTGCGTTCTGAAAGAGGCTTGAAGGTTCTTCGAGTTGGAGCCAAGATATAAGACGGGCAAGAGGGTATGCCGTCATTGCAAGTAAAAGACTGACGGCGAATGCCTCAAGTTTTTGTAGGAAGGCTTGCGTTAAACTATCAGGCGTTGGCGTCGGTTGAATTAACCGAAGGAGTAACGGATGCACGTCGCCCCAAAACACCCAGCAGCCGAGCAATGCGGGTACGCCAATCACAACGATAAGCATCAACACCTGATGCGACATCGTCCAATAATATCGCCGTTTAATGGAACGGAAAAGATACCATATATAACGAGTGCCGATTTTCAATGCAAGAGGAAAGTCTTCTTTTATAACCATCGGCAACAGGCTTTGCCGGGGCCGCGTATTTTCCCAAAACGGATATTGCAATTCTATTTTTTGAAAAGATTACTAACGCAATATTCAGATTAATTTGACTATTTAATTAATATTACAACCAGCTTGTTCGTGGGTCATTGCGAGCAAAGCGAAGCAATCTACCTGCAAAGCAACGAAATAAATGATACACAGATGTTCTATGAAGGT
>Ga0206853_1024_pt1 | contig 26983 bp, 20 predicted proteins | sample Alteio_BWOrgCont_52_FD_152859 | JGI IMG/M metagenome (GOLD analysis project Ga0206853, IMG submission 152859) | Enriched cells from forest soil in Barre Woods Harvard Forest LTER site, Petersham, Massachusetts, United States -... | ecosystem: Environmental > Terrestrial > Soil > Temperate forest >... | reverse complement strand
ATCGAAGATACTCCCATTCCAATGCCAGAGTATCTTTTCTCCAGCAAAATAGATATCGGAATCACTTAAACCGTAAACAGAATAAAAGATAAAGGATTCACCACCAAGCAATTGATAATATGTCATAACTCCATTTTGAATGTGGAGAACATTCGGTGTTCTTGTCTTTGCCAATGTATCAAATGTACCCACCAGCCAAATACTTTGCGGGCTGGCTCCCCAAATAGAGTATATTATCGTGCCAGCAAGTCCAATGCTCGTTTTCGTGAAGTTGTAGTTATCCCGTGAAACGGGAAGCGTGGTAACCGTAAGCGAACTCGAATCGTTCGAGAGTACCCTGTATAATTTATACGTGTACTGCGTAGAGGGTACTACCACGCCGGAATCTTGATAGGTAAACGCCGTGTCGCTCCGGGGAACGACAAGCGAATCAGAAAGCACCGCGCCATTCCGCACAAGCCGATAGACATTGTTTGCCGCCGCCGGGTTCGACCACGCAATCTGCACCTCATTCGGCGTCACCAGCACCGCATGGAGATTCAGCGGATTGCTCGGCACGCCCCCCGGCTGCGTGGAATACGTATGGCACGAGAGCGCCATTGCGCCAAGCGCGACAAAAATAAGAGCGAAAAAGCGAAAGAGGTTTGTCATCTTGTCATTTTATCAATGCCATTGTATCACGCCGGAAAAATACAAACATTTCTACACCATTCAAAAGAGGGTAGTGTATCATTCTAATAGATTGTCATTCAGAGGGAGTGAAGCGACCGAAGAATCCATGCCGCCTACGTATATAATCATGATGGATTCATCGCTGCGCTCTGAATGACAGGGCAAGGTATTACCGCAAAACCCAATCGGTGTCATTCAGAGGGAGTACTTCGCTCCGCTCTGCACAGGCTCCGCGACCGAAGAATCCATGCCGCCTACGTCTGTAATCATAATGGATTCATCGCTTCGCTCTGAATGACAGCAGATGCAACAGATGAAAAAGCATGGACATAAAACTGGTTCTGTTGAACCAGTGGATTGGATGCGAAACTACATAGTTTCGTTTTATGTACCAAATCAAAAAAGTCCTTGGTAAAAACGTGCGTTTTTATCGGAAGAAACGCGGTTTTACGCAGGAAAATCTTGCTGAAGAAATGAATGTTGAAAGTGGTTACGTATCAAAAGTTGAGCGCGGCATTATGAACGTGAGGATTGAATACGTTCAAAAGTTTGCCATTGCGCTGAATGTAAAGGCGTCAGATTTATTTAAAGAGGTTGGCGATGGTGAATAGTAAAGCATATCCCGCAATTTTTCCCCCTTATCTCGTTACGGAATTTACGATTGATTGCTTCGCAGAATTTACACTGAACACAGCGAATGGCTTTGAATGACAGCGGCAAGGTCTTGCGCACTATTCACTGTTAACTGTTGCGCCTACCTCACCAACTGCATCACCTTCTGCAACACCGCCCCGCCCGATTGCAAACGCGCGATGTAGAACCCGCTTGGCAAGCCGCTTGCATTGAACGTAACGGAATATCTGCCGTAATGCTGCTGCGCTTCGACGAGCGTGGTAACTTCCCTTCCATTCTCCGCAAAAATCTTCAGTGAAATGTCGCGATAGGAATCAACCGTATATTCAATCGTCGTTACCGAGTTGAATGGGTTCGGGTAATTCTGGTTAAGGGTAAAGCCGTTCAGCACGTTATTCGTTTGCGCAACTCCAAGCGGATTTGCGATAAGCGGCAATACGCCTGATTTCGATATCGTCTGTTCAACGGTTTGCGTATTATTGACAACGTCCTGCAATGTCCCGAGGTTTGCCCCGAGCCACTCCTGCAAAAGACTCCAATACACGATTCGATAATCGTATTGCATCAGCAGATTGCCGTTTGAATCAAGGCTTGAGAGTGAAGGATTGGTGCCGATGACGCCTCCCCCGCCGGAACTGCTTTGTTTTAGCGGTGTGCCGAAAACAAACATCGGGGCGGCAGTGCCGTGGTCGGTGCCGTTGCCGTTGTCTTTTACTCTGCGTCCAAATTCGGAAAAAGTCATACCGACAACGCGGCTGTCCAAACCTTGGTCAACCAAATCATTATAAAATGCGGCGATCCCCTCGGATACATACTGCCAGAGAGCCGGATGCCCGCCCGCACTATTTTGCCCCGAATGCGTATCGAAGCCGCTGATATAGACCAAATAAACTTTTGTCGTCAATCCGCCGGAAATTAATTGCGCGACAATCTTTAACTGCTCGGCAAATGCATGTGGATCGCTTGGATACGTTACGTTCGGCGAATTTTTGCCATTTGCGGCGGCAGCCACGATACTTTGGGCGAATATATTCGATTCATCTATGATTGTTTGTACGTACGACAATTCATTTGCGCCGTTAATAGCCCCTGTTGGCAGCGGGTCGGAATATGCGGCTCCGCCTTTTCCATCAATTAAATATGTAAATTCCTGAGCGCTGGCAAAGGATATCCCCATGCTTCCTTGCGGTCCCTGGAACGCTGGCGAGAGCGATGAGCCAATTTGAATTGCAAGCGGGTCAAGAGTTCCTTTATCTGCAACCGCCTGCTGTACTTCCTGCAAAAAAGTGGGCGCTACGTCTTGCAAATACCTTCCCATCCACCCCGAATTAATGGGCGGGTACGTATTCCCGTCCATGCCCGTCAGCCAATTGTTGATACCGACAAAGTGCGAAAGACTCGGGTTCGGGTACGTTACGCCTTGAATAATATCCAACAGCCCATTACCGAACATTGTAAAGAGGCTGTTATTGTCCGGTACGATAACATTTGCCGTATCCATGGTATTGACAAATGCGTAATCGGTGGACTGATATGGCACGTACCAAAATTCGTCGCCGGCGCTTTTCGCCGCCGCCGCCGTTTGAAGCCCTACCTTCGGACGGTACTGATTGTACAGCGTCAACTGGTCCAATGGAATAATCGTATTCAGCCCGTCGTTGCCGCCTGCAAGCTGCACGAGTATAAGGATATTGTCGTTATCCGGCGATGATTGCGTCAGCGCCGCGCCAAGCGGGGAATTGGCGCCAAAGGCACGTATGGGAATCCCGCCAAGCATGAGCGGCGCGGCGGCAATGCCTGCGCCTGCGGCAAAACTTTTTTTCAAAAAGTCACGGCGTTTCATGTTCATACTCCTTTTTCAAAAGGTATAATTTTTTGTTTACGCTAAAAATATTTTTGTTACTTGGATTATTCGGCGCAGTTGCACGAAATCTGACGTTGTTTTAACAACTCAATAGTCCATAACTCATAACTCATAACTCCTGCCCCCTTACGCCAATTGGTAATCCGCCAGCTTCAGCATCAATTGCAGCATCAAGCCTATGCTTGCCGCCGCTCCGGGATAAGCGGTGCTCCAATCTGATACCGATGCGCCGCTCAAGAGCGCCGTTTGCAGAGCGGAAATTTTCGTCGAAGGATCGGTCGTATCGGTATCGAGCGGGAACGGCAATAAAAATGCCGCACACGCAAGGATCAGCTGCGTCGCGTCATTATAAACTGTTGCATCGTTATTGCAAACGAGTTGCGCAAATGCGATCGTATCCACCGAGTAGCTGGTTCCATTAGTCGAAACGCCGCTTATAATACCGTCTGAGAACTGATTGCGCTGCGGCAGAGTCGCCGCATTGATCCATGATTCATAACCGGGAAAACCGGCAACGTTTGGCGGCTGGTCCAATTGCGTTTCGTTCGAGCCGGTTATGGAAAAGGACTGCTGATACAAATAATCGGGCGGCAGCGTCGTTACCTCCAATTGCCGTGACGCCGAGACGACAAACTCCACCGGGCTTTTTATTTCGTCGCCGAGCACGCTGGGGTCGAAGAAGAACTGGCTCGTCAATAACTGTTGCAGCACCGCTTGAATGCTAAAGTTATTCTGCGCAAACGTTACTGCCATTTGCTGGATGATAGGATTTGTCGGGTTGCAATAGGAAGAATAATCCGAAGAAGTCGGCTCACCGGGATTGTCATAAATAAATAATCCGTAGAGTTCCTTGCAAATGAACAGCGCGACTTTATTGTACACGGTTGAATTTCCCATGAACGAATTGAACGTTTGCTGGAAAATTATATTGATGACGTCCGTATTCCCAAAATTGCCGGTTTGCGAGAGGAACGTTTTCGTTGACGTGTCGTGCAATGCCGCGTTGTAGGTTCCCGGCGTGTATTGCGACATCGCCCCGGCGCCAAGCGGGGATGGGGTGAATCCGTAAAGCGTCCACCCGGTAAGCGCCTTGGCTGAGTTTTCAATATCGGTTTGGCTGTAATTGGGATTGCCGTTCGGATCGCTGGGACCTATCGTAAACAACTCCATCACTTCGCGGGCGTAGTTTTCATTCACATTGCCGACGATGCTCGTCCAGCCGTCCAAGTACCACAGCATGGCGTTGTCAATGGTGATTGCCTGCACGATGTTTTGGAAATTGCCGAACGCATTCTGCCGGAGCATCGTATTTTTCCAGTACAGGTACTGCGGCGCAAGGACTTTCGCAAATTCCGTGACAAAGTGGTTCTCCCAAAACAGCGTCATTTTTTCGAGCAGCGCGCTTTGCGCAGTTGACGCCGGCGGATACGCCGAGCCGTATATCAACCCCATCCACCAATCGCGGAAGTTTTGCATATTGGTTTGGTTTGTCGTTTGGCTTGCCTTCGAGCTATCCAACAACGGCGCGGAATACACCCAATTGCCCGGAGGCGCGGGAGCCGCCTGCGTCGTCATCATGTTTGCAACGGCTGTCGAGGCTGAAACGCCAACGAGCGCGTTTACCTCGCTATAACGCGGACCAAACCCGGTCCGGCGTAAAAGATGCGCCGCAAGCTGAAACGTCAGGGGGTTGGAGTAAGGTGCGAGAGTTGCTTGAACGTTCGGCAGGACTTTACCTGAACGAACTGCCGACGTTCGCGGCGGCATACCCGTTGCGGGTGCGGACGTTGTGCCGGACGAATTTGCCGGCATTTGGCTGCCGCCGGCGGCAAGTGATTCTTTCGCAAGAAACGGAACTGCCAAACCGGCTAATCCCGTCGTGGACATAAAGGAGCGTCTGTTCATTTAAGCGCCTGTAATTAAAACAAGAAACATTAAACCCGAACGCACATATTGTAACTTCTATAAAAACACCTACGCGGAGAATACACTCGCTAAAAAATAATATTCTAAAGTCGGTGTCATTGCGAATACTTCGCTTCGCTCTGCACAGGCTCCGCGAAGCAATCTACCCGCCAAGCATTGAAATTATGATACAAAGTCCTCCTGAGGTGGATTGCTTTCCCACGCTTCGCTCTGGACAGGCTCTGTTTCACTCCTCGCAATGACTATTCCTTGAGCGTATGCCTCTCGATTTTTTCCAGAAGCCCTATTTTGATTAGTTGCCGGTTATGAGGAAAAGTTTAATTCCTGTTTCCGGTTACTCCTTACCCTACCGAACAATAATAAAATTTGTTACAAGTACGGAATTTTTCGTTCGCAAAACAATAGCCGTCTTTGTGCGGGCGGTATTCAACGTTGTCCCACGCGCGTGAATTCCCCCCATAACATATAAACGGAACAATTTATTTCCGTCATCAGTTTCAATGCGCCGTCATTTTCAGCCCGTCATAAGCGGCGACGTAACGATGTAGTCCGCCGTCGAGCGGTTACAGGCTGAGGGGATATTCCAAACCACGGCGATTCGTAACAACGCTTTCACGTCGGGGTCGTGGGGCTGCGGTTCCAACGGATCCCAGAAAAATATGAGCAGGTCAATGCCCCCTTCCGCAATTTTTGCGCCAATCTGCAGATCGCCGCCCACGGGTCCGCTGTTGAATTTTATGACGCGCAAACCGAGATTCTTCTCAATCATCGTGCCGGTGGAGCCGGTGGCATAAAGCTCATGCCGGGCAAGAAAATCCTTATGTGCGTTCGCCCATTCAAGAATTTCCGGTTTTTTGTTGTCGTGCGCCACAAGCGCGATTCTTTTGGGCTGTTGCATTGTTATAGCAAAAGGTAACGATGAAGTTGATAATTATGCCGCAATTTACGTCCGCCCGGCGGAAGAATAAAACGCGTTTTTTTTGGTCGTGGGTCAGTTTCAATAGATGCTATAACTATCAAAGATGTCATTCTTGGTCCTTCGCATTCGCTCTGGATAAACTCCGCGATGAATCCATCGTGATTACACAAGTAGGCGACATGGATTCTTCGGTCGCGGAGTTTACACTGAGCACAGCGAATGTACTCCCTCTGAATGACAATTTACAAACTGACCCACTACCGTTTTTTTGCATTCAATCGCGTATCTATCTATATTTGCATATCTTGATTTTGTTGATCCTAAAAAAATGACGCTGCTTCGGAGAATATGAACACCGGTCAGTCTCCAATCACCAATTGGGTTCGATGCCGCGTTATGCGCAATTTGCGAATTGTGCTCTTCACGGCATTCCTGTCATTAACCGCCCTTTTCAGCTCCGGCGCCGGCTCCGGAGTCCTTATGGCGCAAGACTTCGGCGGCAAAGTCATCCCCCCGGGCGGCGTTACCGATTCGCTTTCGGCGCGGTTTTTCGGCAGGGATTGGTCGGCGACAAAATTCTGGATTGATACCGTTTCCGAAGTGTTAATGACAAATGGCAGTCACGGATTCATGTATCGGTTTGTCGGGGCATACGGCGGTGATACGATATTCCTGCGGTTTCCGACTATTACAGTCCTGCCCAATGACGCGTCAAAATCTATATTCGGCATTCTGCCGTCAACCAATAAAAATACGTCGTATAAATTCGCCACGCTGGATACCGGATGGTACGACGTAGATTTAAACATGCATTTGGATTATACGCCCGGTTTTGACGTTGAGCTCCATACAGCGCATTTGGATTCATCAAGTGAAAAGTCGGGAAAGTATTACAGTTGTTTGGCGAACCATTTTAAACCCACGGGAAAATTCCACCTTCTCCATCTCGATTCTCATTATCTCTCAGGAACATTTTACTGCGATATCAGCGAGACGTACAAAGATCCCGCCGTGCATATCACAAATGGATATTTCAGGATGTCCTTTTTAATTACCAAACCTCCGTTAAAAACGCGTTGACTGCGCCCCCGAACATTTTTTACGCAAGGTGTGAAACCGTGCCTGCCGAAAGTGTATTCTGGACGCTTCAAAATGCAAAATAGGGCTGAAAATAGAACTTTTACACCGGGATGGGCGTTCATATCTTGAATACTAATAAATGAAACTCCTCGGCATCTTCATCGTCATAACAATCACAGCTACGATAGCCGCCGTGCTCCCGATGGCGGCGCAGCGGATAACGATTAACGGCGGTCTCCCCGGCGCGCACGGCACAATTCCGCCGGATAAGCTTCAGCGGATAAATTCCGGCGAAGCGTTCAAAATTGCGCGCGTGAAATATTCCGGCGGCGGCGATTGGTACAACGACCCCGAAGAAGAGCCGAATCTCCTGCAGTACGTCCGCGACCACACGAATATCAAAGTTGACCCCGTGTATGAGTGGGTTGATTTGGCAAGCGACAAACTCTTTTCCTATCCCTTCCTTTTTCTTTCTGGGCACGGCAATATCGCGCTTACGGAGAACGAAGTAACGCGCCTGCGCGCATACTTGGAAAACGGAGGCTTCCTGTACGTTGACGACGATTATGGTTTGGACAAGTACATCCGCAGGGAAATGAAAAAAGTGTTTCCCAATCAGGATTTCACCGAACTGCCCTTCTCACACGGGATTTATCATTGCTTTTATGATTTCCCGAACGGCTGCCCGAAAATTATGGAGCACGACGGCAAACCGGCGCAAGGCTTCGGGTTATTTGCAAACGGCAGGATGTGCGTGTATTATACGTATCAAACCGACCCGAGCGACGGATGGAACGACGCCGACGTGCACGAGATTTCCGAAGATAAGCGTCAAGAGGCATTCCGGTTTGGCACAAACATCGTCGTTTGGGCGCTAACAAATTGACCGATTAACAATGCGCATGTTTTCCGATTATGAAGCGATTTTGCATCGCGTCCGCGCCGTCAAGCGGCGCGCGCTTGCCATGCAGGCAACCGCCGGCTTGCTGCGCGCGCTTGCCGCATGGTGCTGCACGGTCGTTGCCGCCGTCGGCGTGGAATCGGTATTTCATTTCAACCCTCTTGGCAGAACAATCATTCTTGCAGTCGCCGCGCTCGCCGTTGCCGGCGAATTTGCATATCTTGCTCTTCCCCACCTTCTCCGGCTTGCGGGAGCGCTTGCCCAGCCCAACGACGACGAGGTCGCACGAGTCATCGGCGATAAATTTCCCGCCGTTCGCGATACACTCGTCAACGGCATGCAGCTTGCGCGCGAACTCTCCGAAAAACCGGATACGCGGTATTCGGCGACGCTTATCGAAACGTCGTTTGCGGAATTATCGCGCAAAGTTCAGAACACCGATTTTACCGCCGCAGTAGAGCCGCGCGACCGCAACCGCGCAACCCGTGCATTCTTTGCCGCGGCGTTGCTTCCGCTGGCGTCATTCACGATGTTTTCACCGTTCCAGAGCGCCGGGTACAGGCTCATCCATTTCAGCGAATCGTTCGCGGCTCCCGCGCCGTTCACGTTCGCCATCGAACCCGGCAACGCCGAGCAATTGAAAGGCGATTCGCTCGTCGTTACAATTCGGACAATCGGCTACGCGCCCCCGCGGGAAATTACCGTAAACGAGCGCGAAAGCGACGAGCAGATATTTCATCCCGCCGTTTTGCAATCGTCAAACGGCGTTTTCCAATATACCTTTCATGGATTGAAGCGCACCGTCGATTACTACGCGGAGGCGAGCGCAATAGAAAGCGAGCATTACCGGGTTACAGTGAATGACCGCCCGGAGATACGCTCGTTGAAAGTCGCGCTCGTATTCCCCTCATATACGCGCGCCCAACCGGTTGAGCAGGATGAAAACAACGGTGACGTCGTCGGGCTGACCGGCACCGAAGCCCATGTAACGATTGCGACGAACAAGCCTATCGTTTCAGCGGCGTTGCTATTTACACCGGTTGAGCAGGTTGGTAATATTGACACGAGCGATGCCTCCGGCACAACCGCCGTTCGTGCGCCCGCAAAGCACGAGCATCCGAACGCGGAGAAAAAATATTTTCCCCTTCATGCCGATGGGAACGCCGTGCAAGGATACTTTACCGTCCGCGAAAGCGGAACGTATCATATCGAGCTGACCGATAACGATTCGATTCGCAGCACCGACCCCATTGAATATCACGTTATGGCGCTGCCCGACGAATATCCCTCTATTCAGGTGCTTGAACCCCTGCCCGTCACCGACGTTACGGACGCGACGAAAATCGGCGTTATTGCCCGCATCCACGACGATTACGGATTCACAAAACTTGTTCTGCGGTACCGGCTTGCGAAATCCAATTTTACCAGCCCATGGAAAGAGTTCAAGGAATTATCCATTCCCATCGAGACCCGCGCAACCGATCAGGATGCGCCGTATATATGGGACATCTCTGAGCTTTCGCTTGTCCCGGAAGACCAAGTGGAGTATTATCTGGAAGTCTATGACAACGACGTCGTATCGGGACCGAAAAGCGCCAAAAGCGCGATGCTGACGCTCCGGCTCCCCAGTTTGGACGCCGTGCTGAAAGAGTCCGACGAAACGCAGGCGGACGCCAATCAGGATTTGCAGCAGGCGACGAAGCAAGCCGACGAACTCCACAAAGAGATCGAGCAAACCATGCGGGAGCTTCGCCAGCAGGCGGCGCAAAAGAACCTTTCGTGGCAGCAGCAGAAAAAAATGCAGGAGATTCTGAACAAGCAGAATGCCATTCAGCAAAAAATCGACGACGCGCGCCAGAAACTCGACGAAGCCATGCAAAAGCTCGAATCGCACGAAGCGCTCTCGCCCGAAACATTGCAAAAATATATGGAATTGCAAAAGTTGTTTCAGGATTTGAAATCGCCGGAATTGATGGACGCAATGAAAAAAATGCAGCAGGCGATGCAGCAAATGAGCCCCGAGCAAATGCGCGAAGCGATGAAGAATTTTACGTTCAACGAAGACGAATTCCGTAAAAGCATCGAAAGAACGGAGCAATTGCTCAAGCATATTCAGGCGCAGCAAAAAACAGACCAGTTGATCAAGCAGGCGGAGCAGCTGCAAAAGGAGCAGCAACAGCTGCAGGACCAAACCCAGAACGCACAGAACCAGCAACAAAAGGAGCAACTCTCGCAGAGCCAGCAGGAATTGCAGAAGCAGGCGGAAGATTTGCAGAAAGCGGCGGAGGATCTCCAAAAAGAGATGAAAGAGCTTGGCAAGGATGCGCCCCAAAAGGAAATGCAGCAAGCCGAGAAATCGCTTGATTCCGCGCAAACGCCGCAGCAAATGCAAAACGCGTCGCAGCAAATCGAGCAATCCCAAATGAGTGAGGCGCAGCAAAGCCAGCAAAACGCCAAACAGGGATTACAGCAATTCCAGCAAAACATGCAATCGGTGCAAAACGCGATGAAGCAGCACGAACAGCGCGAAGCAACGAACGAGATGCGCCGCTCGCTTCAGGATATGATTGACTTATCGAAGCGCGAAGAGTCCCTGCAGGAGCAAACCAATTCATCGCAGTCGAACTCGGCGCAGCTGCCGGAATTGGCGAAAGAGCAGGCGGATGCGCTGAATGACATGAACGGCGTCGTGAATAGAATGATGAAGCTTTCGCAAAAGTCGTTTGCCGTTACGCCGGAGATGGGCAGGGAGCTTGGCAAAGCGATGCGCGACATGCAAAGCGCAACGAGCTCGTTAGAGCAGCGCCAGGCGCCGCAATCGGGGCAGGAAGAAGGCAGCGCGATGGGCGATATGAACAGCGCGGCGATGATGATGCAGCAATCGCTTCAGAAAATGGCGCAGGGTAACAACCCCGGCAGCGGAAGCCCCGGCGGCGACGGGATGCAGTCGTTCATGCAGCAGCTTGGGCAAATGGCAGGCGAGCAGGAAGGTATCAACGGGCAGACCCAGAAAATGGGGAACATGAATCCGGGCAGCCTTTCGATGGAGCAACAGGCGCAGATGGGGCGCATTGCCGGTCAGCAGGCTGCCGTTCAGCAATCGCTGCAAAAATTACAGGAAAAACAGGATGAAATGACCGGCGGGAAAAAGAATACGCTTGGCGACTTGAACAAAATCGCCGACGAAATGCAGGAAGTCGTGAAAGACATGCAGAACAATAACGTCAATCCCGAAACAATCCGCAAGCAGGAGCGCATACTCTCGCGCTTGCTCGACGCCTCCCGCTCGCAGCACGAACGCGATTTCGATAAGAATCGCGAGGGGAAAACCGGACAGGATGTTGTGCGCAATTCACCCGATGCGCTGCCCAGCGCGCTCACCCAGCCCAAAACCTCGCAGGACGACGTGCTCCGCCTCCTCGAACAATCATATACAAAAGACTACGAAGAGCGCATCAAAAAATATTTTGAAGCGCTCCAAAAAGCAAACACACAATAACTCTTCGTTCACGCCGCTCCTACTCCCTTTTGCCTTCCCCCTTCCCCTAAAGCGTCTCCAACCCCTGCCGACCGCTAAAGCCGGCGGCAATAGTATGCCAATACGCGATTTCATTCTCACCTTCCACGTAGCAGAGATACACTTCCTCGCTGTTTTCGCGGATATGCGGGAAATCAATCAAGCCGGTATCCAAGCTTTTCAATTGGATGCCGCGTTCATCCAAATCCTTTGCCAGCGCGGCGAGTTCCTCCAATTCCTTCGGAAAAAACCGGTCGCCGTTTGGTCCCATGCCGCCGAAATATTGATGCCGATAGACGTCAAATCCCTTTTCATCAAGCGCATGTTTAAGATCAATAATGCCGCGGAGCATCGGACGAATATCTTCCAATGCGGCATTCGCCTCCGCCAGCGTAAAATGTTTTGTATGTTGCATAAAATTAGGAAATTCCAAAAAAACTTTTCACCACGTTCATCGCGATTTGCGGATTCTCTTTTAGCCGTCGCGTCGCGTATCCGTACCAGTCTTCGCCGAATGGGATATATACGCGCATCGGGTGTCCGTCGCGGACTGTCTGCGCCCGGCGGTTCTCGCGAACGCCGAGCAGCATCTGAAATTCATACGACGATGCGGTAAGTTTTCGCTGCGCAATTTCGGAATACGCGTCAACGATAAGCGGCTCATCGTGGGTTGCAATGCCGACGAACGCGCCTTTGTCCATAAGCTTGCGTAATAATAATTTGTAATTGCGCCTCACCTCTTCACGGTCCTTGAATGCAATGGCTTCCGGCTCAATGTATATCCCCTTGCACAAGCGGACGTTCAGATGGTCGGACGGCAGGGCGTCAATATCGGCGGCGCTGCGCCGCATATACGCCTGCAAAACCACGCCGCAATTCGTGAATCCTGCGGCGCGCAAACGTTTATAGATGTCAAGCGTTGCGGTTGTGCATCCGGAGTCCTCCATGTCAATCCGCACGAAATTATGCAGTTCCGCCGCCCGCGCCACCAATTCTTTCACGTTGGTATAACAAAAATCGGCGTCAATATTCAAGCCAAGCGAGGTAAGTTTTATAGAGAGATTTGAATTGAGATTATATTTGGCGAACGCCTCCAGCGTCTCCATATCGTGCCCCTTTGCCGTAATCGCCTGTTCTTTGGAATTGACAAATTCACCAAGCACGTCGCTTGTTGCGCGTATGTTCATCGCGTTCAACTCGCGTATTTTTCGCACCGCGTCGTCGAGCTTTGCGCCGGCAATATAGGGCGATGAAGCGATTTTGACTATCGGCTTGGGGAGCAGACCGATAGAATGTGCTAACAGGGAATTGAACATAAAATACGAAATAGTTTATTTAATAACGTAGTGTTGTACGCTCATCCGCTAACTTTTTTTGGCGAAAACGAACACAATTTTCCGCACAAAAATACTGACTTTTAAGAATTGCCGAAAGGGATTTCGTTGTTGCCAACATAACAGTGCTTCCTCATTCGCTTTCAACTCGTTTTTCGCAATGACAAATGATTAAGGCAAATGCACACACCCAACCCCTGTCATTCAGAGCGAAGCGAAGAATCCATCTGGAAAAAAATAATACATGGTTAAGGCTGCACATACACTCACCCAGTGTCATTGCGAGGAATGAGCCATCGGCGAATGACAAATGATTAAGGTAAAGGCACACACCCAACCCCTGTCATTCAGAGCGAAGCGAAGAATCCATCTGGAAAAAAATAATACATGGTTAAGACTGCACATACACTCACCCAGTGTCATTGCGAGGAATGAGCCATCGGCGAATGACAAAGCAATCCTTTCTGCAAGAGATTGGGGAAAAGATTGTTTCGTCCCTGACGCTCCTCGCAATGACTGCTTTCTGCAACCAAAGTCACCTTTTCTAAGGTTTCAATCATACCTATTGGTTAAACCATCTCCATCAAAATCCAATCGTACTATCAGACTTTCATTATATGCCAACTTTTATCTAATTTGTCCATTGAACATCAATGGCATGGCTATGAAAATATTTATAGTATCCGTAATTCTGCTTTGCGCCCTAACCTCGCGCGCGCAATTCTTAACGCCCGATTCTCCCCCGGACGCTCCGATTATAGAAGAACACCTGCCCTATTCGGATGCGCAAATTGCCGCCTTGACAAATTATTATAAGCGTCCGTTCAACGTTATCAGGTATAATTTATATATGGACTGGCGGGCGCCGTTAGCAAGCATGAGCTTCACGTATCCCGGGCTCAATATCATAACTCTTACAGTCGATTCTGCCGGGCTGTCATCCATTTTGCTCGACGCCGTCGGAATGCATATTGACAGCATTCGTGTGAACGGAGCCTCTATCCCTTCCGTTCAACCAGATAACGCAAGCGAGACGCTCCTGATTCCGCTCGGCGCGTCACATGCCGTCGGCGATACGATTACGCTTGAAATTGGATATACCCACACGTCGGACAGCTTACGCGGATTTTATCTGTACGATAAAGGGACGCCCTGGCACACGGACACGACCCCCCAACGAATCGCCTATACAATGTCCGAGCCGTTGGACGCCCACGCATGGATGCCGTGCATGGATTTGCCCTATGATAAGGCAAAATCCGAGATTCGGGTTGCAGTGCCCGATAGTTTTACGGTGAGTTCAAACGGCTTGCTGCAATCAATCACGCCGATGCAAGGGGGCGGCAATGTGTTCGATTGGAAAGAGGACACCGTCATCGCAACGTACTTGATGTGCGCAACAGCGTCAATCTTTTCGCATTGGACGGCGTACTACGTCCGGCAATCAAATCGCGCTGATTCCGTTCCGATACAATATTACGTATGGCAGGTTGATTCGACGTGGATTGACGGCTTGCCGTATAACGCGGCGCTGTCTTTCCGCAACGTGCCGTTGATAATGCATAATTTTTCGCAGCCCCAGTATTACGGCGAATTCCCATTCCCCAAATACGGCATGTCCACGGTTGAACCGTTCTATTACGGCGGGATGGAGCATCAGACGCAGACGACAATAAACCGGGTATGGCTGAATACATATTACGAAGACCCTATCGCGCATGAAATGTCGCATCAATGGTTTGGCGATCACGTAACGTGCGCAACGTGGAAAGATATTTGGCTCAACGAAGGCTTCGCCACGTTCAGCGAGGCGTTGTATAATCAGTTGATGTTTAGCGACAGCGCGTACAATGCCTACATACTCAATGCAATGACGATTTATCTTCATGACCAGAACGACAAAATCGCCGTCTATGATCCCGTCGGGCAAGGCTTGAATGTCTTCAATAACGGCACGGTGTATAAAAAAGGCGGCGTTGTATTGCACATGCTGCGCCGCATCCTCGGCGATTCCCTCTTCTTCGGCGCGCTGCGGTATCATCTTGCCCATTTCGCCGATACCTCCGCGACGACGGATGATTTGACAAACGATATAGATACATATACGGGGCAGGATTTTCACTGGTTCTTCAACGAATGGATTTACGGAGCCGGACAACCGTTATATAATACCACGGAATACTACACACCCGGCGACACCGGCGGTTTTGATATTCACGTCGTTATTGCGCAGCCGGATACAACGCGGCAATTATTCCGCATGCCGATAACGCTTCAATACGCAGCGGGTGGCTTGTTCATTGATAATCTCGTGATAGATTCGCTCCGTGCGCAGGAGTACGTATTTCATTCCCCCACGGCGCCGGACGGGTTTACGTTCGATCCATACAATTCCATATTGAAAGATACGCTCAGCTCCGTGACGGGCATCCAACCGGCGGCGGCACTCCCTGCGACGCAATTTGTGTTAAGCGCCGCGCCAATTCCTGCACGCGATAATATTTTGTTGATGTATGCGTTGCCATCAATCGAAAAATCGGAATTATACATCTACGACGTGCTTGGGAGAGTCATGTATTCGCAGCGGCAGGGGATGTTCCAATCCGGAGCCCTGAGCATAAGCGTACAGAGCTATCCCGCCGGAGTCTATGCAGCCCGCCTTACGAGCAATGCCGACTCCAAAACCATAATGTTCACAGTCGAAAAATAAAAGGATGCGTCCCCTCTCCCGTTGGTCCTCCCTCGCCTTCGGGAAAGGGGCGGAGGGGCGAGGGCGAGGGTGAGGGTCATCCCTCAAGCCGCAGAGCGGCGGCTGTTGTTATACTCCCCCACCCAATTAAGCGACCATTCCCCGCTGGTAGAGAGAACCTACGTTGTTACACCCTCGCTACCCACATTTCGCCGCTCTGCGGCTCTAAAATTAAGGGTACAATACACGCACTTACATGGAAATTTCATAACTCATAACTTATAATTTATAACTTATAACTTATTCCATGTCTCTCCCAATGCGGCATTCAATCGTTCTGGCACTTTTCCTTTCTCTTGCGGCTTTCTGTCGCGCCCAAATATTGCCTTCGCGCAACTTGCCCGCAATGCCGCTTGCGGATACCGGCTCCGTGAACGGCGTTATGGCGCGTTCGCACTTTTATGGCGAACTTGCGCGCAGTTTCGGCTCGCCCGATGACAACCGCGCGTGGGACGCGACAATCGGCGGATTTGCCGACCTTTACCGATGGAGCGGCGGCGGCGCGCTCCGCGTGCGGTTCGCGCAGGAAATGCTTGCCAACGACCTGAACGATATCCACTTCAAGCCGCTCGGCATGTTGTTTGAAGAAAATATTTCCGGAGTCTTCCGCGGGAACGGCTTCGATTGGGAATGCGGCTTCTCCTACCGATGCAAACACGATATTGACAACACCGATAATCCCGTGTCATCCATAACGCCCGCGATTGACAGCAACCCGCAAAAGCGCGTCCTCATCCTCGGCGGATTCTTCGGCAATTTTTCCTCCGATCCCATCGCGCTCTCTTCCGCTCTTTCCTTGAACCTGAACGCACGGGCGGATTATTACCTTATCCACGAAGATGACCGATACCCCTATAACGGCGACGGGATGCTGTGGGGCAACGTTCGCGGCTCGCTGGAACTTGGCGGACGGCTTTCGCTTGCGTGTTCGCCGGATATCGCAATTTATACGTTCGATTGGGCGGCGCCCATGTTCGCCATCGGCGCAGGTCCGGGCGTCAACGCCAACGCGCACGCCGAAGCGGGAATGCGCCTGAATGGTGCCGTCGGCGGCATGGATTTCTTCGTTGCGTACGAACATCTCTTCGACGACCTTTCCGTGCCGGAGCCACGCCTCTCAAATACGATTGCGCTGGGCTTGCGCGTAAACTGAGAAGAATCATTTTCTAATCGCCGCGTCATTGCGAGGAGCGCAGTGACGAAGCAATGACTCCCAAAGTATTATATCGCTCACCCCTGTCATTCAGAGGGAGCACATTCGCTGTGCTCAGTATATACTCCGCGACCGAAGAATCCATGCAGCCTGCTTGTATAATCACGATGGATTCATCTCGGAGTTTACACTGGCAAGGTCCGTTCACTATTCACTGCCCCGCTCTTTCCCTTGAATCGGCAATCATATATGTATAACTTTACATTCCCCTTAATAAAAATACATGGCATTCTTTACACAATCGAAAGCACAATGAAAAAATACGTTTTCCTTATTCTTATCGCTGGAATCGCCGGCGGCATGGCAATCATGTCGTGCAGCAGTTCCAGCAGTCCCACGACGACGACGACCATCACAAATCAATTCGCACTTACCGTCGGCAACAAATTTCAATTTTCCCTGGTAATCAACGATACATCGGGGAATCCCATTCAGGCGGATCAAAAATCTATTCACGAAACCGTAGTCGCCAACGCGCTAACGTTTGCCGGCGTATCCAATGTCTATATGTGTATTGACACAGTGTTCAATGCGACGGGTTCGTTTGACTTAATGGATACGATATTGTACGCGACCAATGGAACGTACTTGTTACAATACGGATTCGTTACGTGGGCTATTGATGTATATACAGGCGGAGGGTTACAAGCACCGCCGAAATGGGATACGATTGCAAAAATCGGCTCATCAGCCTGGATAGCGGATACCACAAATAACGTACACTCCGACATTACAGCCGGATCTACAGTTGTACCTGTTCTTGAAAATTACCTTCTCAACGGCGCCGATAACGGTGCAACATCGGTAACTGTCGGCTCGAATTCCTATTCCGCCGATCAATCAAAGTTGAACGGTTCATTGACTGGAACCGGGACATATAGCGGCTTACCAATTGGCTTGAGCGCAACACTTCAGGCAACGATTGATGTTACATACAACCCGACGATTCCAGCCTCGATCGTGACTCCGATCGTTTCCGTTCCCATAACGTTGGCTGGCTCCGCTTATGAAACTTTAAAATACGGCGGATATTCGCGCACGATGACCTCCTACTCGGCGCAATAAGCGTACGCGTTTGTAACATGAGAGTAGTATGAACCCTTCTGGTTGTGAAAATAACGGGAAGGGTTTTTTATTGTAGTGTATCGCGCTCTACACACGGTCATTGCGGGGAACCCAGTGACCATGCCTCGAGGGCATTGCCTTGCCCTCTCCCCTTGCGGGAGAGGCGGCGCGACCACCCTGTCGCACAGGTGAGAGGTATTAAAATCCCCCCTCAGCACTCTTCTTTTTCGCAGTTCTCGCTTTCGCGTTCGGTTTCCAACGTAACGTGGTGAATGTTGTTCTCTTCAAGGGCGTGCTTCAGCGCGTCCTTTATTTGATGCTCCTGCGGGATGGTCGTCTCGCGGGCAAGAACGACGTGCGCCGTGAGCGCGTTCTCCGATGCGCTCAGCATCCACACGTGAACGTGATGCATTTCTTTCACGCCGGCGATCCCCAGCGCAATCGTCTTCAGCCGTTCGATGCTCACCCCCCCGGGAACGGCGTCGAGCGATGAGAATAAGCTCTCGCGGAGCAGCCGCCACGCGCTGAATACGATGGTGATTGCAAGCAGCATGCTCAGCGCGGGGTCGAGCCAATACCAATGCGTGAAGTACATGATTATGCCGCCTGCGACAAGACCCGCGGAAATCGCCGCGTCCGCCATAAGGTGCATATACGCGCTGCGAACGTTCAAGTCGCTATTTTTCTCGCGCGTGAAAAGCAATGCCGACGCCGTGTTTATAACTATCCCCAATCCCGCAATAACGGCAACGGATAAGCCGGGGATTGGCTCCGGCGCAAAGAACCTGCGGACGGCGCCGAACGCGATTGCCCCGATTGACACCAGCAACACGATTGCATTGAAGAGCGCGACGAGCGTGGACGACCGACGATACCCGTATGTGAATGTCTCGTTCGGCTTTGCCGACGTCAAACGCACCGCCAGCAGCGAAAGCGCAAGCGCTCCGACGTCCGCCAGATTATGCCCCGCATCGGATATCAGGGAAAGCGAGTGGATTATCAGACCCGCAACCGCTTCTGCAACGACGAAAAGTAAATTGAGCGCGATACCGACAACGAACGCCTTCCGCGCGTCCGCGTGCTCAAGCTGGCGGTGTTGATGCTCGTGCGAGTGCGCCATTCACGCGCCTGCCTTTATGACTGCCGATTCAGGCGGGTTATTTTGCATCGGGCGCATCGAAAAATGCGGGTTTCATCTTAATTTGCTTATTGCCATAGACGCACCCCATGAACCGCCCCCAAAGCGGCGCCGCGGCTTTGCCGCCCTGCCCGTACCACCCGCCGAACGTTATCCGGCGGTCGTCGAATCCCACCCACGTGCCCGCGCAGAGTTCCGGCGTGTAACCGATGAACCATGCGTCTGCAAAATCCTGCGTGGTGCCGGTTTTGCCGGCGCACTGCTGTGAAAAATATTTACGTATCGAGCTGCCCGTGCCGCCGTTCACAACGGATTCCATCATCGAGGTCATCGTGTAGGCGGTCTTTGCATCAATCGCGTTGTGCAGCGCGGGGCGTGCGCGGTACAGCACCTTTCCGGTTTTGTCCTCTACGCGCAGAATACCGAACGGCTCCACGGCAACGCCGTGGTTGCCGAACGCCGCATACGCGCTGGTAATCTCCAACGGCGTAACTTCTGCGCTGCCGAGCGCGATGGACGGATACTCCGGTATCGTGGAATGAATCCCCATCCGCCGCGCGAGCGTCGCAACGTCGTGCGGGTTGGTCAATTGCGTTATCACGCGCGCCGCCACGGAATTGATTGACCATTTGAGCGCGGTTTGGAGCGAAATCGTATCGCCGAGTTTTTCTTCCTCCTCGTGCACGATTGCCGGCGACCACACCTGCCCGTCGGGCATCGTGTAGGTATAGGGCGTTGCGGCAATCATGTAATCCGGCGAATAGCCGTGCAGCAGCGCCGAAGCATAGACGAACGGCTTGAACGCGGAGCCGGGCTGCCGCTCTATCTGCGTAACGTGGTTCAATCCGTACCGGAATGCGCGGAAGTTGGAGCCGCCCACCATCGCCCGGATTTCGCCGGTGTGCGGATCAATCGCGCAGAACCCCACTTGAATGCGCGAGGCGGCGTGAAGCACGCTGTCGCAATACGTTTTGTTTTTCTTGAGCGTATTGTAGAAATACCCCTTCTTGATTTCGTCGCTGTCGCGGACGTAGCGGGGGTCGGATTTTATTGCAAGGTCAATGACTGATTGCGCAAGCGCGGGGTGATCGGACGCATTCCACTGCCAGCGCTTATCGAACTGGGGCTGAAACTCTTTCAGGTGGTCTTCCACCGCTTTATCCGCGCACCGCTGCATGCGCGCGTCTAACGTTGTATAGACAACAAGCCCGTCGCGGTAGAGATCGTACCCCTTGAACTGGGGGCGTTTCATCAACTGCGTCAATTGCTGGCGAATCCACTCGATGAAATGCGGTGCGATGCCGGTGGAATAGGCTTCCTCAGCCGGATGCGTGACGATTGGCAGAGCTTTTGTTTTATCGCACAGCTCTTTCGTGATAAATCCGGCTTCCTGCATGTTCTCCAGCACGGTATTCCGCCGCGCAAGCGCGCGTTCATATTTTAAATCGGGGTCGTACCGCTCCGGCGCCTTCAGCAAGCCGACGAGCAATGCGGACTCCTGCAATGAAAGACGCGACGCCGATTTGCCGAAATACATTTGCGCCGCCGCCTGCACCCCGTACGTGCCGCGCCCGAAATACGCCACGTTGAAATACAATTGCAGGATTTCCTGCTTGGTGAACGTCCGTTCAATCTGCACCGCCGTTATCGCCTCGCGGATTTTTCGGATGATCGTCCGCTCCTGCGTGAGATACAGATTCCGCGCGAGCTGCTGCGTGATGGTGCTTGCCCCCTGCCGCTTGCTGAACGTGACGGCATCAACAATCATTGCGCGCATGATGCCCGTAAGGCTGATTCCCCAGTGCGAATAGAAATTGCGGTCTTCGGTGGCGATAAGCGCGTTGACAAGCGCCTTCGGAATCGAATCGAACCGTATCGCCGTGCGGTTTTGAATAAAGTAGCGGTCTATCAGTTCGCCGTCGGAGGAATACACCTGCGTCGCGAGTTCCGGCTTCGGCTCCGCCAATTGCTGGATGGATGGAAGCCCGTCAATCGTGAACACCGACAGCCAGATAACCAAACCGGCGAATACGACGCACCCGATGGAAATCCACCGGAGTTGCTTCTGCGAGAAACGGCTTTTATACGTAGGCGAGTGATAGACTGAATTGTCAGGCGTGTTTTTGCCCGCGCCGTTGTCCGCATCGTTATCGTGGATATTCAAATCGTCGTTGCTCTGCATTACGCGCTATTCAATGATTCGGCTCAATGTGCAATTGTTCTTCGTACGTACGGAGCGAAAGAACGCCCTGCTCGCATACTGCGTACGAAAAATGGCGAATCCAGTCGCCGAGATTGACGTATAACCCGCCGTTTGCGGGAACCTGCAGGGGTTTATGCCTGTGCCCCATCACCACGTAATCGAAACCTTCGGCAAGTTTCCGCTTGGCAAATTCCGTCATCCCGTCCGTCGGTCCGTAGTCTTTTTGCGCCGTATAGGCGCGGCTGCCGTGCGAGGCGCGCGCCGCGATGGCAATCCCCAAATCGGGGTGAAGCAGGGAAAAGAGTTTCAGATTGATTTTGCTTCGCAATATTTTTTTCAGGATGCGATACCCCAGATCGTTCGCGGCTTTGCCGTCGCCGTGCGCGATGTAAAATTTCTTGCCGTCAAGGGTCGTTTCGTAGTCGCCTTCGTGCATCACTGCGCCGACCTCCGTTTGGAAAAAATCGCGGTGCCCGAAATCGTGGTTGCCGATGATGTAATGCACCGCGCACCCGCGTTCGGCAAATGCGGTTATCGCCGCCAGTGTGCGGAAATGGCGCTTGGGAATCACCGAACGATACTCGAACCAATAATCGAACAAATCGCCGACAATGAACAGCGATTGCGCATCCGCGCGGATGCCGTCGAGAAACCGCAGCAGCCTCCGCTCGCGTAGAAGGTCGCCGGGGCGGTCGCCGTATCCCAAATGGACGTCGGATATGAAGTAATGAGCCATGCGTGTATGCGTATCAATGCGCGCCAACGCGCACAAGCCGCAAATATATTCAAAACACCCGCTTCGATATAGAGAAAAAGAGTAAAGGTGGTGTCGCAATTTATAGGTTGTCATTGCGAGGAGCGCAAGCAGAGCCTGTCCAGAGCGAAGCGTGGGAAAGTAATCTTTTCCCCGAATCCCTTTGCAGATAGGATTGCTTCGCCTGAGCAAAAAAAAAGCGCGAGACGCACGGAACTGATAAATCAATTCCCGCACGGCTCGCGCGCTGCCTATTCTTTTATTTTATTCACTCGTCGGAGAGCTGCTTTTTCAGCCTCACGGCGACAAGAAATGTGTTCGTCGTTGTTTTATTCGACTTATTCATGGCGACAAACGTTATCGTTTCGCCCGTCTTTTTCTCTTGCACAATTTTTTGCAGCTGACCTGATGAAGTAATGGCTTTATGATCCACTTTCACAATAACGTCGCCCGCGGCAAGACCTTGCGCCGCCGCATCGGAATATGGATTCACCGCCGTAACCTTCACGCCGTTCTCGATATCAAAATCGGATTTCGTCTTGTCGTCGAGATTATGAACCTCGATGCCGAGATTCTGCAATTTTGCAGTAGTTACGGCGTCCTCGTCGTCCGGTATCGGCGCGCTGTCTTCATTGTCACTCGTCGCAATAGTCTTTGCCTCTTCAAGCGGTTTCAGAACGACGGGTATCTCGATTTCTTTTTCATCGCGCCATATTTTCAACACGAGCTTATCGCCCGCGTGATGTTCGGCGACGACGCCCTGCAATTCGCTCGGCGAATTGACTTCCATGCCGCCCGCCGTAAGGATGATGTCGCCGGTTTCCAAGCCCGCTTTCGCGCCAGCTCCGCCTTTTTTCGCTTCTTCAACAACAACGCCGCGCACGGAGCCCAAATGGGTGGCGTCTGCCAATGCATCGTTCACTTCGCGTATTGACGCGTTGATGTAACCGCGATTCACCGAGCCGTGCTTGATTAAATCTTCCGCAACCACTTTGGCGATATTTATAGGAACCGCAAATCCATACCCTTGATACATGCCGTTCGTCGTTGCGATTGCGGAGTTGATGCCCACGAGTGTGCCGTTCAAATCGAATAAACCGCCGCCGCTGTTGCCCGGATTGATTGCCGCATCGGTCTGAATAAAATCCGAAATCGGGGTGAGCGCTTTGGAGCTTGCCACAAGGTCGGGCAGGGGACGCGCCTTCGCGCTGATGATGCCCGCCGTTACGGTGGAACTCAGGCGGAGAGGATTGCCGATTGCTTCCACCCACTCGCCGATCTCCAACTCGTCGGAGTTGCCGAACGCCGCAGCCGTCAAGCCGTGCGTGTCAATTTTAATAACCGCAATGTCCGTGGAAGGATCGGTTCCCACAACGGTTGCATCATACTCGTGATGGTCGTAAATCGTTACTTTCACGTCGCTGGAATTCTCCACAACGTGGTTGTTCGTGAGGATATAACCGTCCTCGGTTATTATCACGCCGGATGCGTCGCCAATCGAACGCTGACGCGGCATGTTCCGTAACTGATTGCCTCCGCCGCCGTTGGGTCCGAAGAATTTGAAAAAGAAATTGTGCGGCTCATTATTCCCGTCGTCGCCTTGGTCGTCGCTGTTGTCGTTCGATTCCGCTTTATCAACAACGTGAATGCTGACGACGGTCGGAAGCACCGCCTTGCTGACCGACGTGAAGATATTGTTGATTGATTTCAGGTCGCTGCCGTTCGGAATCTGCGGGGGAGTTCCGCCTAACGTTACGTTCGCATTCGTGCCTTTTGCGAACATGGATTGCACCCCGCCGGAGTTTCCCATTGCCGATACGAGCACCACCCCGAATATAAGCCCCAATGTAACCAGCGCTAACGACGCGATCATTGGTTTTTTACTCATCTGTTGTTGTTTCCTATGAATAATTGTTGTTTGTGTGAATACATAAAAATTACTGGCGCTTGCTCATCAACGCGGTTGCATACTGGCGCCGTTTGTTTTCGCAATGCTGTGCTATATAACTATTCAGCATCCGTTCAAGTTCCGACAACTCGGCGTATTCGATTGTCTTTTCGTTTGGGCGTTCGTCCGCGCCCCGCGTCTGTTGCGCAGTCAAAAGTTTATATGCCGCGGGCGAGAGTTTTGTTCCAAATCCCGATGCGGATTCGCATGCCGCGCACAACGCGTTTCCGCTCTCGCCGCGGAAATAGACGCGCGTCTCATTCGCAAGCGGCTTCCGGCATCGTGCGCACAAATGAATGTCCAAGCCGTATCCCATGATGGAGATGAGCCTGATTTGAAACCGCACGAACGCCGCCGCGGGCGAACTTCCCGGCAGCGCAAGATTGCGAAACGTCTCGGCGAGCAGAGTGAACATTTCCTGATTCCGTTCCTCGTCGTGCATCGTCATGTCAAGCAATTCCGCGACCGCCAGCGCCGTTGCGCAGGCGTTGAACTCCGTCGTCAATCTCCACATCGGCTCGATTATTTCCGCGGAGGAAAGATAATGAACGTCGCGATTCTCTTTTTTATACAGCACCACCGATATAATATTGAAAGGCTCCACCACCCCCGATAAGCGCGACTTTAGCTGGCGGACGCCTTTTGCGACGACGGTCAGTTTCCCGAACGATTCCGTGTACATCGTCAGGAATTTGCTCGTCTCGCGCAGGTTGCGGGCGCGTAAAACGATTGCGTTCGTTTTAACGATCATTCGTTGTGCGTGCCATTGCCGCCTTTGTGTGCATGGCGCGGTGCGGCGTCGGGATCGGCGGCAAACGAGAAAAATTCGTCCTTTTCAAACGTGTGGAGATGCAGCGTGCCCGCGCGCACCAGCCGGACGAGAATGGTTGAAGCCCGGCGCTCGGAAACGTTCACAAGCTTCTTAAATTCCTTTACCGTAATGCGCTCGTTCACCCGCAAATATTCGAACAAGGTGCGTTCCAACCTTCCGATAACGAGCGTGAGCGGCGGCGCGTCCGGTCGGTTGATGCGCATCACGCGGATGACCTCCTTGCTTGCCGCAACCGTCTTGTCGTTCAGCCGGATGAATGCCTGCCGGGCTTCGTTTGAATCGTTCTGCTCAACCAGCCAGTGCGGTTTCTCGTGCGATTCCGGAACGTTGACGATGATGACGTCCTTGCCGAATACCTCGACGATTTCGATGCGCGGCTCGATCGGGGGATCGCAGTAAAATTCGCAGGCGTGTTCAATCATCGCGATTTCCTCTTTCTCGCTTTTCACCCCTACCACCGAATGGTCGTCGTCTATGCCGATGAACAACCGTCCGCCGTGCGTGTTGGCGAACGCGATAAGCTCGCGCGCAATTTTTTCGTGCGAGGTGAACTTGCGCTTGAACTCGACGTGGCTGTTTTCACCGTCGCTGATCTCCTCTAATATCGCCCGTTCTCGGTTCGTTCGCGGCAGAGACATCGGTGTTGATAAAAAATGGATTGACGATTGCAAAAATATGGCTTATCGGCTGTATAAATATGCCGTATGTTCATCGAGAAGCGCAATGGAATTTTTGGAAACCGCCAGCGCGAACCACTGCGCACGTGTATCCGGTAAATGGATTTCGTATGGAGATTGTTCCGCCAGCCGCGCCGAAACGCCTGTCATTGCCGAATCGGAAAGGATAAAGAGCGCATCGCCGCTCCCGGAAATTGCCCGCGCAGGCGCCGGAAAAAATTTTGCAAGCGTTCCCGAAGGATTGCCGTATATATCAAACATTTTAATGACGCCGTCGTCCAAGACGTACAGCACGTCGTTGGCGTCTATTGTGATTTGCGCGGGGGAAATAAGCCGTTCGGCGCCGGCGTCGAGACTGCCGAAATTTTGCTGTATCACGTTGAACGCGTTGACTTTCATTATCCGTATATTTTCACCGTCGAGCACGAAAAGATCGCCCTGCGAAGAGACGGCAACGCCTTTTGGATAGCCGAATCGCTTGTCGTCGTTGGGGTCGTCGCGGGTATAGAGCGTTGCCATGTAATCGAGATTGCGGTTGAAACGCTGGATGCGGTGGTTCCCGTAATCCGCAACATATACGTCCGTGCCGGTTACGGCGATTCCGTCGGGAGACTCGAATTGCGTATCGCCAAATCCGCTGCCCGATACGCACGCCAGCGAATCCCCTTGCGCGGAAAATTTTATAACGCGGTCGTTGCCCGAATCCACAACGTACAGATTGCCGGAGTTATCGAACGCGGCGGCATGCGGACGGCTGAATCCGCCGAAGGAGCGCAGGAACGAGACTTCATCGGGCGGGGCAAAACCGACCGACGACGCAAAAACGAGAGCAACAAGAAGGCATGCGGCTGCGGTGCGCACCCGCCGCGCCCGGGCATAGCATATTGAAAATTTCATTGCGATAATGGCTATGCGAAAGTACGAAATTTCATCCGATGAAATAGTTGAAAATACACCGCGGTGGGCTGGATGGGTGCCATTGCGAGGAATGAGCCAGCGGCGAATGACAAAGCAATCCACAACTTTAGTCGTGGGAAGTCCGCCCCCTATTTTTTCCACAACGAAAATTTGCATAATTTTTCATTCCTCAATATGCAAGCCAACGAACGCAAACAAATAATGGTGCTTCAGTGAACTGGAAAGTCCTTTTTTACCTCTCGCTGTTGGGAATACCTGCGGGGATAGTGCAATTGTACAATCTGTGGGGAAATCCCATCGTCGAGTTGTTCGTGATGCTGCTCATTGCAATCGGGTGTGCGGTCGTTACGCTTCGCTGCACGCGGCATAAGTTGTACTTGCACGGCTTTTTGCTCACCATCATGTTCGGATTCTGGCAAAACGTATTGTATCTCTCGTGTTACGGACTGGAGCAAACGAACCACGCCGAGTATCTCGCATCGCTTGGCGATTGGGGGATTGAGGAACACTTCGCGTTATTGCTTTCCGGCGTCGGCACGGACGTGGTGCAGGGATTGTTTCTCGGTTTGATATTTTTCGTCGGCGGAAAAATAGCGCCGCCCGAAGAGCGGATGGCAGAGTAGAAACGATTGCCTTGCCC
>Ga0206853_1023_pt1 | contig 27797 bp, 16 predicted proteins | sample Alteio_BWOrgCont_52_FD_152859 | JGI IMG/M metagenome (GOLD analysis project Ga0206853, IMG submission 152859) | Enriched cells from forest soil in Barre Woods Harvard Forest LTER site, Petersham, Massachusetts, United States -... | ecosystem: Environmental > Terrestrial > Soil > Temperate forest >... | reverse complement strand
TATACGTCGCACTTTCAACGCTCTTTGCGGTTCTTCATTGGAACGAATGATTCCTCTGCGTAATTTTACCGCGCATGAAAACTAAAAAAAAGCCGGCGTCTGCGGGAACGCGCCTTAACCGATATATCGCGGAGGCGGGTGTATGCTCGCGCCGCGCCGCGGATGCATTGATTGCAGGGGGGCATGTGACTGTAAACGGAAAGAAAGCCGCGTTAGGCGCACAAGTTACGATACAAGATATCGTTTCGATTGATGGAAAGATTCTCTCCCTGCGCCACCGAAGCGCTTACATTCTATTGAATAAACCCAAAGACAGCATCACCACCGCCAGCGACGACCGCGGCAGGCGCACCGTGATGGAAGTCGTGAATTACCACGACCGAATTTTCCCCATCGGCAGATTGGATAGGAACTCGACCGGCGTGCTTCTGATGACGAACGACGGCGAGCTTGCACACCGGCTTATGCACCCGCGGTACGGGGTTGAGAAAGCCTATCATATCATTCTTGACAAACCGCTTGCACGCCCGCAAGCGCGCGAGTTGGAGAAGGGAATCATGCTTGAAGGGAAACAAACGTCGCCGTGCAAGATTGAAATGAACGCCGCCGATAACACCGAGCTTGTCATGACGATGCACGAGGGGCGCAACCGTCAAGTGCGCAAGATGTTTGAGGAATTAGGATTCCGCGTGCAAAAGCTCGATCGCATCCTCTATGCGGGCTTGACGACGAAAGGGCTCAAACGCGGTGAATGGCGTTCGCTGACGCGCAGTGAAACGGCGCGTTTGAAGAAAATGGTAAAGCTCACCGGAATTGACCAGCTTGATATGGAAGACGCATAGCGATGAAGGCTCTCCGAATTGTATTTTTGGCGCTGTTCGGCATCGCGTGTGTTTTACATGGTAATGCGCAAACCCCTCCGCGCGCCGATTCGATAAAAACACCGTTGTTTTCTGCGGAGCGTGTTATGCAATTGCGCCGAGACCTTGACGGGATATTCGAGGATCCGAATTTTGCCAATGCCGAATGGGGCGTCATCGTGCAATCGGTGGAAACGGGCGAATACCTGTATCGAAAAAACGACACAAAATTATTCCTTCCCGCCTCCAATCTTAAATTGTTCACAAGCGCGGCGGCGTTGTATTATCTGGGTCCGAATTACCGGTATGCCACGTCGCTTATGACAAACGGCACAGTACAGAACGGCGTTCTCCGCGGCGATTTGGTGATGCGCGGCGCCGGCGACCCGACGTTTTCGAAAGCGTTTTCCACGGAGCCTCTCGCCGTTTTCGAGCGGTGGGCGGATACCCTTGACGCGCGCGGCGTAAAAAAAATAGAAGGGAACGTCATCGGCGACGATTCGTATTTCGATGCGCAGGCGTACGCGCCGGGCTGGGAATTGGACGACGCGTCGTATTATTATGCCCCGCAAATCAGCGCGCTTTCGGTGAATGCGAATTGCGTGAACGTCACCGTGCAGCCGGGCGCCAATCTCGGCGACAAGGCGCTTGTTGACGTGTTCCCGAATACGACGTACGTGACGATTTCTAATGAGACTATCACGACGCGAAGCGATTCGATTTTCACGATTGACGTTCATCGCGACCCCGGAACAAACGTCATTCATATCATCGGCAATATTCCGCTCAATTACTCCGCCTATACGCTCGACGCGGCGGTGGACAACCCTGCGCTTTTTGCCGCGACAGTTTTTCGTGAAACGCTTGCCCGGCATGGGATTGAGACGGATGGCGCGTCGCTTGTCTCCGCCGAATTGAAAGAAAAGATATTCTACCCCAATCTCAAGACGGTTGACGTGTTTTTTTCACCGCCCCTTTCCGACATCATCAAGCAGATGAATACGAATTCGCTGAATTTTTGTGCCGAGCAAATATTGAAGACTCTTGCGAAAGAGCGAACGGGAACGGGGAGTTTTGAGCAGGGGGTGCTGACGGTGAAAAAATTCCTCGGCGAAATCGGCATCCCGCCGGAACACTTGAGCATTGTAGATGGGTCGGGGCTTTCGCGTCTCGATTTAGTTGCTCCGCAGTACATGGCAACGCTTTTGCGGTATATGCGCCGCTCGGACAATTGGAAATATTTTTATGCTTCTCTGCCGGTTGCCGGTAAATCCGGAACCCTTGAATCGCGATTAAAAGGCACCCGCGCAGAGGACAACGTCCGCGCAAAAACCGGTTACTTGAATTTTGTCCGGTCGCTTTCGGGATATGTTGATAACGCTGACGGTGAAATGCTCATTTTTTGTATTTTCGTCAATAATTATACGGTGCCAACGTCCCTTGCCGACAATATCGAAGACCTTGCGATGATGTACTTGGCGAATTTTCATGGTAAATAATACACATTCCATCGAACCGAACGGGCAGACCGTAAAAATAGACGGCTCCCCCAACGAACTGATTGCACGGCGCAAAGAAGAGCGCGACGCGCTGCTTGCGCGCGGCGTGAATCCGTATCCTCATCAATTTACCGTTACGGCGTCATCGGTGGAGGTGCTTCGGGATTATGCAGACGGCGCTCCGCAATGGAATGTATCCGTCGCCGGGCGCATCGTCGCGATTCGGCGAATGGGGAAAGCCTCGTTTATTCATATTTTGGATTCGCAGGGGCGGATTCAATTGTATCTCCGCAGCAACGATCTTGCCAATTACGACGATTTTAAATTATATGATATCGGCGATATAATCGGCGTTGAAGGGTACGTCTTTCGCACAAGGACGGGGGAAGTTACCATTCATGCGGCGTCGTTCGCCATATTGTGCAAATCCATTCATCCCATCCCAACCCCAAAGGAAGAGACCGATGAACAAGGGGTGAAGACAGTCCACGATGCGTTCACCGATAAAGAGCTCAGGTATCGTCAGCGTTACACCGATCTTATCGTGAACCCGGAGGTGCGCGGCGTATTCATTAAACGCGCGAAGATAATCTCCGCCGTGCGTAAATATTTGGATGAACGCGGGATGCTCGAAGTAGAGACGCCCGCGCTTCAGCCGCTATACGGCGGCGCGTACGCGCGACCGTTCGTAACGCATCATAATGCGCTGGATATTGACATGTACATGCGCATAGCGGACGAGTTATATCTGAAACGGCTGCTCGTCGGCGGTTTCGACGGCGTGTATGAAATCTCAAAGGATTTTCGCAACGAAGGGATGGATAAGAAGCACAATCCGGAGTTCACCATGATGGAGCTCTACGTTGCGTACAAAGATTACCGGTGGATGATGGAGCTTACGGAAGAATTGCTTTGCACGGTGTGCTCCGCCGTGAATGGCGGTGAAACGATTGATTGCGGCGGGCGCGTTATCTCGTTCAAGCCGCCGTTCCGCCGGCTTCCGATGCTTGAAGCGATAGAAGAATTTACAGGGCGTAATTTGCGCGGGCTTGACGACGAGCAGTTGCGAGCGGCTGCGAACGAGCTGCATATCGGGAAACTTGAGCCGGGGTCGGGCGCGGGAAAAATCATTGATGAAATATTCTCGCAAAAGGTCGAGCATAATCTCGTGCAGCCCACGTTTATCACCGATTACCCGCTCTCGATGTCGCCCCTTGCGAAAAGCCATCGCACCGAACCGGGGCTTGTCGAGCGGTTTGAGTTGATTGTGAACGGCAGCGAGCTTGCCAATGCCTTCTCGGAACTGAACGATCCTCTTGAACAACGCCGGAGATTCGAGGAGCAGGCGCGATTGCGCGCGCGCGGCGACGACGAGGCGATGCCGCTGGACGAAGATTTTCTTCATGCGTTGGAGATTGGCATGCCGCCCGCCGCGGGGCTTGGCATCGGCATGGACCGTCTTGTTATGCTGATAACCGGACAGGAATCAATACGCGACGTGATTTTATTCCCGCAAATGAAGCCGGAAGGCGCGTAATATCTTTTGTGAATTGAATACGTGATTTTGCAACGAGGAATTGCACGACATATTACTATGATCGAATATTATAATAATGTGCATACCATGACGAGCGACAACCTTACCGGTTTTTTTGCCGGTTGGGCAAGTCCCCCTTCGTCGGAAAAATTATATCAGTTACTGGCGCATAGTCCGCATAAAATTGTTGCGGCTGATTCACAAACCGGCAATGTTGTTGGATTTATTTATGCAATTTCGGACGGTACTCTATCGGCATATATTCCTTTGCTGGAAGTCTTGCCTGCGTATCGGCAGCGGGGCATAGGAAGCGAACTGCTAAAACGGCTTCTTGATGAACTTTCGGGCTATTACATGGTGGATTTATGCTGCGACGCGGAACTCGCACCGTTTTACAGCCGATTTGGCATGAAACCTGCGGTTGGCATGATACGAAGGAATGACAGCATGCAATCGGGGCGCGATTAGCACGGGCATTATTTTTTGCAGCTGCTGTAGGTGGGTAGATGCTTATTGCCTGCGAAAGAGACGTTGAAAATTTTAAATGTATTCAAACGCATAGTGGTGAAATATCTTTAAAGAAACGATGAAACGGATTGGAGTTTTTACGAGCGGCGGCGATGCGCCGGGAATGAACGCCGCCATACGCTCCGTTGTGCGCACGGCGGTGCATTCGGGGCTTGAAGTGCGCGGCATTTACCGCGGTTACAGCGGGTTGATAGAGGGGGAAATCGGACCGATGCAGGCGCACTCGGTCTCCAATATTATTCAGCACGGCGGAACGATACTCAAAACGGATCGTTCGGAGGAATTCAGGACAAAAGAAGGGAGGGATAAGGCTGCGGAGGTAATTAGACACAATGAGATTGACGCTCTGGTTGCCATTGGCGGCGACGGCACGTTCCGCGGCGCGGCTGCGCTGGAAGAGGAAACGGGCATTCCCGTTGTCGGGGTCCCCGGCACGATTGACAACGACGTCGCCGGAACGGATTTCACGATTGGATTCGATACTGCCGTCAATACCGCTCTCGAATCAATTGATAAAATCCGCGATACGGCGTATTCATTTGAACGAACGTTTTTTGTAGAAGTGATGGGCAGGGCAAGCGGTTTTATTGCGACCGAGGTTGCTTTGGCAAGCGGAGCAGAATACGTTATCATTCCGGAATTGGAAACTGATTTCGATGAGCTCTCGCGGCGGCTGCTTGCCGCCCGCCCGACAAAACGCAGTAATATTGTTATCGTCGCCGAAGGTGAAATCACCGGGGGGGCTATTAAAATTGCCGAACGGCTGAACGAGCTTCACAATATACAATACCGCATCTGTATTTTAGGGCACGTGCAGCGCGGAGGCTCGCCAAGCGCCTACGACCGCATTCTCGCGTCCGTTCTCGGAATCGAAGCGGTAAAATGCCTGCAAGCGGGGATTTCCGGCGTCATGGTGGGGCAGGTTGACCATACCGTCGTCATCACGCCGTTTCACGAAACGTTCGAGAAGAAAAAACTCGTGAATCTCGACTACGTAAAACAATTAGGCATCCTTGCAAAATAAAGCGAAATACCATTTGGCATCACATTATAACTGAGAACATACATTATGAAAATTGAGCATATCCACGCGCGCGAAGTGCTTGACTCTCGCGGCAATCCAACAGTCGAATGTGAAGTAGAGCTTGAAAATGGCATTCTCGGCAGGGCGATAGTTCCTTCCGGTGCAAGCACGGGGGAGAAAGAGGCGGTTGAATTGCGCGATGGCGACGCAAAGCGATACGGCGGCAAGGGCGTGCAAAACGCCGTTATGAACGTCAATACGACGATCTTCCAACATCTCGTCGGAAAAAATGTTGACGACCAGCGCGGACTTGACGCTGCCATGATTGCGCTTGATGGAACGCCGAATAAGGCGCGGCTTGGCGCGAATGCTCTATTGGGTGTTTCGATGGCGGCGGCAAAAGCCGCGGCGCTGGCTCTCGGTAAACCGTTGTATGAATATCTGGGAAATGAATACTCCGATCTGCTTCCCGTGCCGTGCATGAATGTCATTAATGGCGGGCGGCACGCAGATAATAATGTTGATTTTCAGGAATTCATGATTGCCCCCCATAATGCCGCCACCTTTGCCGAAGCGATTCGCATGGGAATCGAAGTATTTCATTCGTTAAAAGGTCATTTGCACAAGAAAAATTTATCCACGGGGGTTGGCGATGAGGGCGGCTTTGCGCCGGACCTGAAATCGAATGAAGAAGCGGTTGAATACATACTCGAAAGCATCGTGAAAGCCGGTTATACTCCCGGCAAGGACGTCTCTCTATGCCTTGATCCCGCGACGAGCGAGATGTGGGACAACGGAGGGTATGTTTTTTACAAATCCACTCGTGAAAAATATTCTTCCGACGCGATGATTGCTTTTTGGGGCGATTGGGTTAAGCGATATCCTATTCTTCTTCTCGAAGACGGACTTGCGGAGAATGACTGGCAGGGATGGAAGGAGTTGACAAAAGAATTAGGGAAAACTATCGAGCTGACGGGCGACGATCTTTTCTGCACGAACCCCAAAATACTTGCCGAAGGTATTGCACAGGGCGCGGCAAATTCGATTCTTATAAAGCTCAACCAAATCGGGACGGTGACCGAAACCCTCGATACAATCGCTCTTGCAAAGAAAAATGATTATGGCTGCTTTATGTCGCACCGCAGCGGAGAGACGGAGGACACTACTATTGCCGACCTTGCCGTTGCAACGCGCGTTGGACACATAAAAACCGGGGGCGGCAGCCGAAGCGAGCGTATCGCCAAATACAATCAATTCTTACGCATAGAAGAGCAACTCGGACCGCGCGCACAATTTGCCGGAAAAAAAGCGTTCAAGAACGTTCTGTAAGCTAACTTGCTTATATCTCTCGCCCGAAAAAAGGGGAATGATGATTCATCATTCCCCTTTTGCAATATTACACAAACGACAGAAATTCTATCTCACCAATTCCATTATCCTGCGAATGACGGTGTTGTTTGCACGCAATTCATAATAATATACTCCGGCAGGCAGCGCAGAACCGTCGAAGGTAACGGCAAAGGTGCCCGGTGAGTGCTCCCCCGAAATGAGCGTTTCCACGGTTCGTCCCATCACGTCATAGACCGCCAGGGATACATTCGCCTGCGCAGGCAGGCTGTACGTTATTGTTGAAAGAGCGCCGAATGGGTTGGGGTAATTTTGCGCTAACGATATATCCGCCGGAATTGCCCCGTCTTCTTTGACTTCCGAGGGGCTTGCATTGCCGTTGAGCGGAATTGTCATAGTCGTATCCGTTGTGCCGAAACTCGCTTGTATGGTGAGCATGGCTTGATACGCCGTTTGCGCGAGCCCGGGTTGGAAATGTACGACAATTGAATCGCCGGTTGAGGGAAATGCATTGATAAAGTGCGGATACGTTAATGGATAGACTATCGTGAATGCATACCAATTGCCGCTGAGCACCGGATTAATACTTGCATTTACCAAATACGCCGGCGTGCTCATGAAATCGTGAAGATAAATTGTCGTGTCATAGTAATTCGATGGATTGAATGTTCCGTTGAAAATCGAATTGAACATTATCGTTGCCGAAGGCTGTACTGTAAACGGCATTGTATATGCTTCGCCATTGACCATTATCGTCAGATTTCCTTGCGGTGATTTTATTGTCAAGGTCGCAGTGCGCATTCCCGCGCTTGAAGGCGAAAATGTTATGGGAATTAACGCGGAGTCGCCTGCCGCAATAGTCATAGGGAACGTCGCATACGTAGAGAAGTCGGCTGCATTGGGCCCGGCAAATGCGCCTCCCGCCAATACGCCATTTACCTGCCCGGTATTCGTAACGTAAATATAGGCTGAGTCCGAAGTATTTATTTGCGTTGAGAGGAATTGCACCGTATTCGCGCTGCTCCACGCCGCGGTATTGGCGCCGATGCCAGTGATTGACGCGAAAGCCGTATCCCCATCGCTGTCGAGGAAACGCGCGGTGATATCCTCCTCACCGGTTGTGGATGGGCAAAATACAATGCGATAATAAATTGTTTGCCCGGATTGCATATACGTGCCTTGCCCCGCAATTGGATTTAAGACGGTGTACGACGATACAAATTGACCGGATAGGCTCAGTGACGTGACAGTTGTAGAGGACGCACCGGTATTGTTGAGTGCAATCGCAAGCGTATCGCACGCATTTAAGGCAACCTTGCCAAACGCCAATGAGGTTGCGCTTATTTGCGCCTTGTTACCCGTGGAAATGATCGGGATGTCAATAGCGCCGTTTGATGCATTCGATATAACGTGGAGATTCGCAATTCTCGTGCCGGCTTGCAATGGGTCGAATCTCACATAATACGTGTGACTTTTACCCACCGGTATCGAGTCTGTAAATGTTGAACTCAATGGCTGGAAACTGCTGTTCAGTAATGCAAAATCGCCAGCGTCCAAGCCCGAAAGGGTCATTTGGTCTATTTGCAAGGTTGATAATCCGGCGGGCAGGTTCGTAAATGTGAATTGTGTCGTATCGGGTTGTCCGATATGCGTTGGCGCAGGGAGCAGCAGCGTTGAAAAACCGAACGCCGGAGCGCCTGTTCCGCCGGTTCCATTGAGCGTTACAGTAAATGGTGCGGTCGAATATACTTCGGTGAATCCCGACGTAACGGAATCAAAATTCGATACGATATTGAGAATAGCCGAACGGGTTCCTAATCCATGAGGCGCAAATCTCAGGATGAAAGTACCGCTGTTGCCGGGAAGGATTGCCGCCGGCAGATGAACCGAAGTGTCAAAACTAAAATCACCGGCGTTCGTACCTGTTATTGATGACGTCGGATAAATCCACAATGTATCGGTGCCGGTATTCGAGACACTCCATGCGCTTTTTGTCGTGTCTTGATTTTCAATTACTGTCGCAAAATTGACATTGTTTGTTGTTGCCGTCAAATGCGGATAAATGCCTGAGCCGGTAATATAATACTGCGCCGGAGTGCTGTTGTAAACATACTGCGAGTCATCGGAAGTTACCGACATAATCGCCGAAGCAATCGCCGTTGAAGCAGCGGAGAATTTTACCGATATATTCGCGGAACTATTGGGAGGAATCGCTAACGGTGAACTTACAGTTGGCGGTGATATAAGCGTATAGCTTGCGACGCCGCTCGAGATTGTTAACGAAGCGCCCGTTACGTGCAACGTGTCTGTTCCTGTGTTCTGTATAGCAATCGCTGTCGTTGACGTTCCGCCAACTTTTGTCGTTGGCATGGTTGTTATTGTGCCGGAGCCAGAAAGATGGGGATATGTGCCAATACCGGTAACCGGTATGCGGATAACGCTGCTATATGTTTCACCGCATGCAACGGAATCGTTCGCGGTAAAAATAAGCGTATCGTTATAAACACCATTTTTCGGCGCAATGGCAGTCAATGATACCTGCACTGATTTTCCGGCTTTGATTGTATCAGGCATCGCCGGTGCAAGGATAGAGGCTGTTCCGAATTCCGAATTTGCATTGTTAAATACGACGGAATAGCCAATGCCTGTGTTTGATATTGTTGCGGCATTTATTGCTGTAACGTGCACGCCCACGCGCGCCGTTCCCATATTGATTTTCGTGCCGCCTGCTGTAATTGCCGATTGTGTCTTGGGAGCCAAAGACGTATCAATGATATGCTGCACTGCTATCTGGTTGGGGCTTGCATTCGTACTCCATGCTACGTACGCACCGTTGGAGCCGTCGCTGACGAGAATTGGGCCGCTGTAACTGCCGGCGTCATATATATTCGTGGATCCGGCGTAATTTGTACCTACTTGGATTCCACCCGCTCCATTGTATGCACCGGGCTGCGTCCACATCGTCGCGCCGGTAGATTGATTGTATTTTTGAATATAGACGTTATTCCCCTGCGCCCATGCGCAAATAGCATTTCCCGAATTATCGGCGATGACCGAGCTGTAATACCATGCGTTGGGCGGAGGCGTCGTGGAACTGCTTCCCGCCAGATACACGCCGTTAAGAAATCCATCGTTGATGGTTGACGGAAACGTTTCCGAGCCCGAGCTGTTGAAATGCGTCAACATCTCGCCCGTGTATTTCGCGTCATAATTGGTTACATATACCCCGCCATTGCCATCGGCTGCAAGTCTGCCATAATATTCATTTGTAAGGGAGGCGTTCAGCGATTGCACCAATGTTGGTCCGTAAACAGCGCCCCCGTTGGTATTCACGCTGAGCAAATACATGACATTGCTCGTGGAATTATTGAAAAGCAGGGTTGCTCCGCTTGCCGCGCCGGTGGTGCTGTTCGAGACAATTTGAAATCCATCGTCGCCGACGCAATAACTGCCTGAATTCCCGCCTGCGGAATATGTATTGTTCCATATAATACTGCCATTAGAGGCGCTCAATTTTGCAATGTGGTTGTAATAGACGCCGCTCAGTTCCGTTTGCCATGCGACTAGGGCATTTCCTGTGGTTCCGTCTGCGCATAACACGGGTGAAATATCATTTGTCGTGTATGTTTCGCTGCCTGTGCTAAACGACTGAACGGTTATTCCGCCGTTTGCCGCAGTACCCCATGAAAAAGTCGGTGTGCTGCCGGTGCCGGAAATGCGGGCGGCGCGAACGGTGCTTGTTGCAGTGCTGCCGCCGCTTGCCGTATAAGTGCAATAGACGATGAGAACCCCGCCGGAACCGTCAGGCTGCATGCTTGCAATGTAATAGTTGCCTACGGCAGTTTCCGTTGTCGGCGGGAGCCTGTACCCTTGGGAGCCCCACAATGGGGCGCCTGCTGCATTTACATGTTGGATGTATGGTACTCGATTTGTGGTGCCATTGGTGTTTGTTTGGTCAATCTCAATGTAGCCAACGTATGCCCCGCCGGCGCCGTCGGAGACAGTTTGCCCATAGCACCACGAAGAGCCCGAAGCGGCATTGGTATATGTGCTCATGAGATCGCCGACTCCCGCAGGCGCCCAAAGCAGTGTCCCTTGGCAGCTGATCCGGTTCGCATACGTATTAAAATAGGACCCGCCCGAAGGCAATGTCATCCATGAAAGAACTATGCCACCTGCTCCATCTGGACAGATGTTCATATTATTTGTCGCGTATGTTTTAACGTCGCTTATAAAGTATGAACCATAATTTGAGTTCGTTGCGACATTCATTCCGCCGATCGTCCAACTCAATTCCTGTGCCGCCAGTTTGTGGCATGCAACTATTGAGAGGAGCGAAACAAAAAGTACCAAATCCCGTTTCATTAAAGTACCTCTTTCTTTCAATTGTAAATAAAAACCCCAAATGAAGGATAGAACTATATTTTAGGCGTCCCCTAATAAGGACTTACCCTAATATTAAAATAAAATAATACATTTTTCGAGTGAATGCAAGTTAAAATTAAGGAGTATGCAGGCAATAATGACAAGGGGTGGGGTTTATGCACATAACTTAGCCCTGTCATTCAGAGCGCAGCGAAGAATCCATCATGTTTATACCAGTAGGCGGCATGGATTCTTCGGTCGCTTCGCGATCTCTGAATGACGCCGATTGGGTTCGCGATAGCACTTAACCCTGTTACCCTTCTTATTTTTCGTCCTTTAATTTCCATTGATATTTCAGTAAGTTGCGGGGTGATATGAAACGAATCGCGATACTTGGGGCTACCGGGTCTATTGGCAAAAGCGTGTGTGCAATTGCCGACCAATTCCCCGATGAATTCCGGATTACGGCAATTTCGGCAAATACGAATATAGATTCGCTTCGAGCGCTTATCACAAAATACCGCCCTGCGTCCGTTGCAATTTTGGACGAAACGGAAAGTGTTAAATTACAAGGGGAGCATACGGGCAATATGAAAGTTTTTTCCGGTTCAAAAGGAATTATGGAACTCATAAACCTGCCGGACGTTGATATCGTTATTAATGCTTTGGTCGGTTTTGCCGGAGTTGCCCCGACAATTCGCGCAATTGAGTGTGGAAAGACGATTGCGTTAGCAAATAAAGAGTCTTTGGTGGTGGCTGGCGAAATAATAATGGAGCTTGCACGCCGGAAAAATGTGCGGATATTGCCGATTGACAGCGAGCATAATGCGATATGGCAATGCCTTGTGGGGGAAGAGGCGTCCGGTGTTCGACGAATAATCCTTACGGCTTCAGGCGGACCCTTCTTATATGCGTCGAATGCCGCGGTTGAAAACGCGACCGTTGATGAAGCGCTTAATCACCCAAAATGGAAAATGGGGAGAAAAATTTCCATAGACTCGGCGACCTTGATGAATAAGGGCTTGGAAGTCCACGAAGCGCGATGGCTATTCGATCTGCCGGCTCATAAAATTGACGTTATTGTCCATCCGCAATCCATTGTTCACTCGATGGTGGAATTTGCCGATGGTTCGATAAAAGCCCAGCTTGGCGTAACGGATATGAAACTGCCAATTCAATATGCGCTTTTCTATCCACAAAGAAAAGGGAATGAAACCTGCCGCCTCGATCTTTCATTGATGCGGGAATTGACGTTTATGCCGCCTGACAAGATTAAATTTCCCTGCTTGCAGCTTGCGTACGATGCGTTGGACGCCGGGGGCACGGCGCCGGCAATCCTCAATGCGGCGAATGAAATGGCTGTTGAAGCGTTCTTGAATAAAAAAATACGATTCGGCGATATTCCACGAATCGTCGAGTCGGCGCTTGCCGGCGTCCATAGGCAGCCCGCATCGCTCGAATCGCTTTATGCTGCAGACGGCGAAACGCGTACATTTGCCTCGAACATCATTCATAATGCAATAGCGGCATAATAGCAGCAGACGTTTGACAATATTACACATGGTTACAAACCCAATCTTTTCTGAAATATTTTATTTCATTGTCGTTATCAGCGTATTGGTTTCAGTGCATGAGTTCGGTCACTTTCTTGCGGCTCGGCTCTGTAAAATGCGAACCGATATTTTTTCCATTGGCTTCGGAACGCGATTGTTCGGGTTCAACAAACGCGCGGGGTTTACAATCCGGGAGAATCCGCCCAATAAAATACATTTTTCCATTGAAGAAGGGAGCGGAGTCGGCGGCTCTGCGAAACATCTAACCGATGAGAGGACGATTACGCTCATCGAGCAGGCGTGCGCGAGCGTGGTTGCAAAAAATAACAATGAAATCATTCAATGTACGCATGCAACAGTAGGGAATTTCCCCGAAAAAATTACCGTTACCGTGGTTTTGGAGAAGTGCGTGCAACAAGCGACTTTGGAAGAGTTGGCAGGGGGGATAGAGACTTCTTTTACGGCGGCGCTTCGCGCCGAAGGAATCACTCTTCAAACCATCGAAACGACGTATGGATATGAAGGGGCGGGAATCTGTGATTACCGCTTATCGTTATTGCCTATTGGCGGCTACGTGAAAATAGCCGGCATGATTGACGAGAGCATGGACACGCAGTTTTTATCGGCGAAACCGCAGCCGTGGGAGTTCCGGGCGCATCCAACGTGGCAAAAAATTATTGTTATTTGCGCGGGGGTGGCAATGAACGTTATTCTCGCTCTTGGATTATATACGTGGCTTGCGTACAGCCACGGGGAAGAAACCTATCTCACGCGCACCGTTGGGTCGGTCTCTCCCAATAGTTATGCCGAGAAAATCGGATTCCACGCGGGCGATGAGATTGAGGCAGTGAACGGCAGCGTTGTAAAGTCATGGAATGATTTTTTCAAAAAAATGCTGGTTGAATCATTGCAAAAAGACGTTAATATACGTCTCCGGCGTACAAACAGTGATACTGTCGTTACAATTCCTTACGGCGTCATCACCCCGCAAAGCGATTCGTTAGCGCAAAATATCGGGGTTTATCCTTCCGGTATGCTGCCCGTAATCGTTGACGTCAACGCCGGAACCCCCGCGGAAACAAGCGGTATTCAGGCAAAGGACAGTATTATAAATGTTAACGGAATACCGATGAGTTCGGATGTGCAGCTCATTTCCGTTATCCATGAACATGCCGGAAAACAAATAACGCTGGGTGTAAAGCGCGCCGATGGCATGCATGCCATCGGGATTACTCCTGACGCCGATGGTCATATCGGCGTTCACTTGAGCAGTTATTACACGGGACCGAGCGAAACGATACATTATAATATACAACAAGCATTTGTGGCTGGCGCGGTGCTTGTCTCAATGGATTTTTCGCAAATGGGCGATATGCTGTGGAAATTAGTGCGCGGTAAGACGTCCATCAAACAGAATCTTGCCGGTCCCATTGCAATCGCCAAAATGGCGGGTAAAACAAGCGAGGAAGGCATCGGTTATCTCCTTACGTTAATGGCGATGCTGAGCGTAAGCCTTGCGGGATTGAATATTCTCCCTATCCCGGCGCTTGACGGAGGTCATTTGGTCTTTATTGTGATAGAAGGCGCAATCCGCCGCGAAGTGCCGCAAAAAGTAAAGATTGCAGTGCAGCAAATCGGCTTTTTTGCGCTTCTTGCGCTCATGTTATTCATCGTGTATAACGATTTAACCCGCTAATTATATGGATTAATGTACTGAGCGGATGCTTTATGGTAATATATAAAGCATCCGCAATACAGTATGAACGTACCGGGTTACATTGGTCGTGAATACCAAATCCCCGATTTTAGTAGATACCACGGAATCCAATCTACATTTTCATATCGGCGCCACTAAAATAAGCACGTCTATCAGAATAATACACAATACAACAAGCACGAAAGAAATAGGAATTTTTTCTCCCGCCCAAAGCAACAGTAACGGTCGCATGATAATGTTCCTCAGCAAAAAGAGATACATTGATTTTCTCAATGCAAATTTGCAAGATTGCGCTCGCCGTTCAATTCATTACAACGTCTCTACCGTGTTTTTTCTCCAAATTGTAGTGATTTTAATTCACGGGTACTGTTTTGTCTCCATGCAGCGTACAGCCTTGCCTTTGCAGAAAGGATTGCTTCGTCGCTTCGCTCCTCGCAATGACAGGGCGCGCCTTTTTTATTGGCAACGTTGTATTTAACTCACGCAACACAAACAATCAATAGGTATTGAAAAAATGGGCGATTTGCGCTCTGAATTATTTATGAAAATTTCCGATTGGGAAATAGAGCAACACGCCAGTTTAATTGAAAGACGTTCCGGCAAGCAATACGTTTAGCCGTTACAGCAAAACTACCAAAGAAATAATAAATTTACGAAAATGGAAAGTCAAGGTGGAGATTATAAAGCGGTGCATGAGTCAAATACGACATTGCCTTTTTATTTGATGACTTGCATCATTTTTGCTCCGATATTTTTCCCTGCCGTTACCACGTAATAATATACGCCGGCGGGGAAATTTCGGCTGTTGAGGGAAACGGCATGAAAGCCGGCAGACTCTAGCCCAGCGGCAAGATTTGTCATTGTTCTTCCCAATGCATCGTACACGGTAATCGTAACCGGCGCGGGTTCGGGGATTGAATACGTTATTTCCGTTGCGTTGGTAAATGGATTCGGAAAATTTTGCGCAAGAGTAAATGATGAACTCTGCATTGGCAGAGCCGCCCTGACAGCCGTTGATAACCCCGAAATTCCTGTAACTATTAAAAACGAGCCATCCATTCCTATATAGGCTGCTTCGTCCTGCTCGGTGGTATTCATGACGGAAAGAGACAAATGACCTTGGAATTCTCCGGTATCATGCGGGGTAAACCACACAGGTATAGAGTCGGTTTGCCCCGGGAGAATAATAATGGGGGCAGATATATTCATATCAGGGACAAAAAAATCACGTGAGTCGCTGATGCCGATGCTGTCGAGGATGACGGAATCTTTCAACGTATTGTTTTGGAATGTAAAATACGCCTTTGCAGAATCTCCCGCAGGTACGCCGGAAAATATACCGGGCGTGGAAACTGCCACGAAATCCATGAGCGATGCTGTTCCCCGTAGTTTGGCGCTGTAGAGCAATGTTTGTGTCTGTCCCGGAAGGTGATACGGAATAGTAAATGTATCCGTCATGGTTCCAATTTTCTCTGGGCTGCAAGAGACCATGACGATGAGGGAATCGCCTTGTTGGAATGTCAGCGGGAAAGGGGATTGGCTTACGATGGAGGCTGTAATTTGATTCAAGGAGTCGCCGCTATTCAACGGTTTATCAATTGTAATAGGCATTCCGCTGACGTTGTGGATGATGTATTGAGTGTCAATTGCTGCATATCGCTGGCAAATGCCAAAATCAACATTGCCGGAACTTGAGGAAAAAGGAGAAACACCTTTGCCTGCTACTTTTACGCTGTCGTCATTTACGCCAATGTACGTCTGCACGTCTTGGGGGGAAGTGTTGACTGACATGACAAGATGCGCCGCGTGGGGCGATGTATCGCGCGGGGTGAAGAGTACCGGTACATTATAGATTCTGCCGGGGAGGACCGTGACTGTATCGGCAAGGTTGATACTGCTTACGTGAAAATTTTCGCTGTCGCTAACAGCGATATGCGTAAGAATGAGTGAATCATGAGCGGTTGTATTCAGAAAAATGAAATTTCCTTTCACCGTATCGCCTATTTGAACGTTGGAAAAAGGCGCCGGGTTCGTAATATTTACGAACTTGAGTAACGACGGCGTGCACGAAAAACCTTCTTGGAATAATTTCTGGTTAAGGTTCCCTATGACGTAATACGGGACGTTCAATGTATCCATAATACCTTCTATTGAATCAGGATCGCACGTAATCTGGAGGTGCAGGGAATCCTCTGGATTCAACGTTAAGGGAAACGACGGCGGGTTGAAGAGCGAGGCGATGATTTGATGCAGGGTGTCGCCGCTGTTCCACGGTTGTAGAAGCGCCATAGGGCTGTCAATCGCGTTATACATGACAATCTGCGTATCAATCAATACGTGGCGCTGGCGGACGCCAAAATTGAGAGAGTGTGAAATCCCGCCGAACCGGGAATTTGCAAATCCGAATGTTATCAAGCTAAAACCGTCAAGTCCGATATATTTATTGACGTCGGCGATTGGAGCGTTGAATAACGGCTCTAAATGCGCAAGCAATTCCCCCGTATCACGCGGAGTGAACAATACCGGTAAATTGATTGTCTGCCCGGGTAAGACGAAAATGGAATCTCCTGAACCTAACGGCGCAATAAAAAAATCCACCGGGTCGCTCATTCCCAATTTCGTGATGATGAGCGTATCGTGATTGGTATTGTTCGTAAATGAAAAATCGCCTTCGGAGGAATCCCCTATATACACGCTGCCGAATGGGGCTGGTAATGCCTTCGTTACATACTTCATCAGCGACGCCGTTCCCGTAAAAACGGTTTGCAATAACAACGAATGTGGATTGTTCGGCACGGTATATGGGATATTTACCGTGTCCCTGATTGTATCGAATGTTATTGGGGTGAATGACGCTGTCATAACAAGTGAATCGCCGGGATTCATGATATGCGGCAATGGATAATTTCGAAAGATTCCGGCGTTTATCGGCGACAGCGAGCCGCTTGAATTCAGGGGTGATGAAATAGTAATGGGCGCGGCGCTGGCATTATACATAACGATTTGCGTATCAACGGAAGAATACCGCTGGCAAATTCCAAAATTTACTGTATCCGCTGCCGTTGTAAATACCGGTTGGAGGGTCATTTTAGGGTCGCCAATCACCACCTGCCTCCATGCAATGAGCGGTGACGCCGCCCAATAGCTTTCAGCCATGTTAAAGCCGCTCATATACAGCGGAAAAAGGATATTGGGTTCTGCAAGCGCTATAAGATATGGCTCATCGGTATAGCCTTTCATGGCCGAAATCCCTTCGGCTATCCAATCTGCGATGAGCGATTGCGGATCATACGGCGTCCCTGCGTTAAAACTTCGCGCGCTCGTTGAAACGTATGTTTCGCCGATAGAACCATTGAGATAGGTGTTGTGTGGAATCGCATTCGCAGTGTAATCATTTGCATAATTGTCGTTGCTCCCCCATGACGTGTATGCGATGACATTCTGCTGGTTCGTAATATATACCGAATCCACGTTAAGAAGGACGTTGAATCCAAGCGGCTGCATCTCCGAAAACGCTTCAGCCATCCATTGATTCCCGGAAATATAATCACCGGTTTTTGAAGGGTCTTCGTCAAGAACAGTTAATCCTTCGCCGATGACGGCGGTGGATTCCGCTTTTACGATATAGGATTCGATTTGTGATACCGTATAGCCATCCAAACGCGTTGTCAGGTAGTACGGCATTGTATCCTGATTATGTTTGAAATGGCTTTGACTGCGGAAATAACGGGAGTATGCGAAATCGCCAATTTTTTGCGTCAGGACGTAAATACTGTCGCTTCCGTTAATCAATGCAAGACAATCATTGAATGACGCGAGCCCCGAATAAAAAGTAGTGTCGTCCAGTGTATCGTTGTAGTCGTCATCATCAAAGGTGGTTATCCGTAACGGACAGCCTTTTGTTGTAACGATGTAATTGATTGAATCCACAAGATTGTTTGCCTGCATATAGTTTTCAAGAGGCAGCCACACCTGTTCTTTGAACGTCGCCGAATCAATGGTTTCCCCGAGCTGCGGGAATTGGCTCGTATCAATATGGATGTGAAATATATTTTTTGCGGGGATATTACGGCGCTGTGAAAAAAAATTCCCTATTTCAATGGAATTCCGGCTGTCGTCGTTTACGATAAGCAGCACGTCCGAATACGAAGGCAGCGCAAAAGCACGTTCTGCGCATGGCAGCGTGCAAAAAACGCAAACAGCGAATAATATGAATCCGGATTTATGAAACATTGCCGGCGTTCACCGTATGATATCCAATATCTTTGTCTGCATATATTGCCCTGACTGGCCTGACCGGCCTAGCTGGATTGAATAGAAATACTGTCCGCTGGGCATATCAAGCAGGTTAATATCCTGCGAATGTATTCCCGCATACTCGCCGCCATTGCTATGGGTATAAACAAGCCGTCCCAAAGCGTCGGTTACAGAAACCGTAACGGGCATGTTATCGGGGATGGTATATGCGATTTCCGTTTCGCCGGCGCATGGATTGGGATAATTCTGCTCAAGCATGAAAACCGGCTGCAATGCTGCGTCGCTTGGTATGGACGAGGGCAATGTCCCTGTTCCTTTAACGATGAGACTATATCCGTTAATCCCAAAATATTTCAGCATGTCGCCGACCGATGTATTTGTTACAAGTCCTAAATGTGCATTATACGCAATGGTATCATGCGGCATGAAAAACACGGGCAATTTATACGTTTGTCCAGGGTAGATGAAAATGGAATCGGAGGGAGTAACGCCCAATAGGTGGAAATCAATACTATCGCTGATGCCAACTTTCGTAAAAATAAGAGTATCCTTCGAGGTCGTATTTTGAAAGATGAAATAACCCTCCGCAGAATCCCCGACGGACGCCGTTAAAGACGGTAACTGCCTCGTAATGAATTTTAAGAGCGACGAGGTGCAGGATAAGCCGATCTGCATATTGAATGTGCTGGTGTTGCCGGGGACGGTAAATGGTATATTCAGTTCATCTTGTATTGTGGCGATGGATGCAGGCGTGCAAATGGCAGATATGACAAGAGAATCTCCCGGAGATAACGTTAAAGGAATCTTATATTCTGGGTTCAGCGTTGCCGTTAATTCATTCGAGGGAGCGTCCGAATTCGTCGGCTGCATAATTGTTAATGGAACGCCGCTTGTATTATATATGATAATCTGGGTATCGCGCATAACGTATCTCTGGCAGATTCCAAAGTCCACGGCTGCTGTTTTTGTTGTTAATGCAGGGCGCAGTGTCATTTTGGGGTCGCCGATGACAACTTGGCGCCAGCCAATCAATGGCGAAGCATTCCAATAGCTTTCCGCCATATTGAAGCCGCTCATGTACATGGGGAAGAGCAAATCCGGCTCCGCCATGACGGTAAGGTACGGTTCGTCGGTATAGCCTTTTATCGCGGAAATTCCTTCGGCAATCCAATCGGCGATGAGTGATTGCCCATATTCCGTGCCAACGTTAAAACTCCGTCCTCCGGTTGAGACGTATGTTTCGCCGATTGACCCATTGAGGTACGTGTTCCCGGGTATGGCATTTGTGGTGAAATCATGCGCATAATTGTCATTACTCCCCCAAGAGGTATAACCGATAACGTTTTGCTGCTTCGTAACGTACACAGTGTCGGTATTTAAAAGTACGTTATACCCTCCCGCCTGCAGCGAGTCAGCAGCGGCACTCATCCATTCGTTCCCAATTTCATATCCGCTGTTTGGGTAATTTTTTGAAGGGTCTTCGTCCAGAACAAATAAGCCCGTTCCGTTTACCACCGTGGAGTCGGCTTTCATGATATACGATTCTATCTGTGCAACCGTATATCCGTCAAGGCGCGTCGTAAGATAAAAAGGCATGGAGACTTGATCGTGCTGGAAGGCGGTCATCGTCCCATAATACCGCGACATGGCAAAATTGCCGATTTTTGGGGTTAACACATAAATGCTGTCGCTTCCGTTAATAAGCGCTAAACAGTCATTAAAGGACGACAACCCGGAGAACACATTTTCAATAATGTCCTGTATCGTGTCTATGTAGTCGCCGTCATTTGAGGTTGTAACGCGCAGAGGGCAGCCTTTGGTCGTTACGATATAATTGATTGAGTCCACAAGATTATTGACGCGCATATAATTCTCGAGCGGGAGCCAGATTTTTTGTTTGAACGTTGCGGAATCAATCGTTTCGCCGAGTTGCGGGAATAGGCTGGTGTCAATCTGAATGTGATATATATTTTTCTGCGGAATGCTGCGCCGCTGCGCAAAAAAATCAGCGATCTGCACCGAATTACGACTGCTGTCGTTTACGATAAGCAGTACGTCGGAATATGACGACGTTACCTGCGTATTGCCTCTATGCGGAGAAAGGCACCCAATACCAATGAGAAGAGAAAAAAACGAATAGACAATTTTCATTCTGGTATAATAGTATTATAGTTCTGGATTCAATTCATGAAAAAGCTGGGATTGCACGTCTCGCAGCGCTGCGCGATGAGCACGCGCTATCCTGCGGCATTCTTCGTATTCCGGCATGCGCCTGACCCCGCCGTTCGCGTATATCTCTTTGATTTTCACCTCGCCGAACGCGGTCGCGGCGGTCGTTAATTTCCGCTGTAATTTTTTCCTTGTTGTTTGGAGTATCCGAACCCCTGCGGTTGTCGTCTCTTCATAGAGTATTTGTACAATTGCATCGCAAAGATGCTCCGGCGCCAATGCGGAAATTTTTATAGCGGGCCGCCCTTTTTTCATGACAATCGGCGTCAAGAACGCATCGAACGCTCCGGCTTCCATCAAGCGCTCGATGACGTAAGGATAAATTTCCGGATTCAGATTGTCTATGTTTGTTTCGAGGAGTAATGCCGTATCGGCAAAAGATTCATCTTTTGCCCCGATAATGAGGCGCAGCATTGTGGCGCGCCCGTTGTTCGCGTCGTTCGCCAAGCCGTAACCGATTGCCGTGATGGAAAACGGCTCATCCGAAAGAATTCCCCGCGACATGGTTTTAATGATTGCCGCTCCGACCGGCGTTGTATCATTGAGCGCCGTGCCGCCAAATGATATTGGATAATCTCGCAGTATTTCGATTGTTGCCGGGGATGGTACCAGCTGCTCTTCCTGCACGCCGGAAGAATAGGGTGGATTCCCGCCTATTTTAATGACCGACGAAAATGCTGCATCAATGTGAAAATATGCCAAGCCTATTGCCGCGCCAACAATATCAACAACGGCTTTTGTTGAACATTCATTCTTCGTCAGAAAATTATCTAACGGTACTTGTTGAACGTGAGACTCCGCCTTTGCGAGTGTCTGCAAAATGGCATGGGCGTTTTTTTTAACGTCCGTCTGCAAATTGCTTTCTGCGATGAGACGTATTGAATCGGCAAATGTCAATCGAATTGTTGGCGTGGCGGCATCGCTTGCGGAAATAGATGTATCGCTGTGGTTAACGCTGAACGTTGTTGTTGCGATTGCATTATGGACGACTGCGTGGCTTTGAAGAATAAATTTCCCGAATGGCAATTTGTCAATGTGCGATTGGAGATGTTCCAACGGCATCCCCGCGTTAAGAAATGCTCCGATTACCACGTCCCCGTTTATGCCGGCAAAACAATCGAAAAATGCAATGTTCATGAAACAAATTATTTACCCCAAAAAATTACGATTTAAATTCAAAAAATACAACCCTGTAAATGATGGAATATGCCATATTATAGATTGTCATTGACACGTACGAAAGTATTCACAAACCTTACCCTTGCGCCGAAGCAATCTTTTCCCCTCTCTCATTCCTCGCAATGACACGTTCGGGAGTATTCACAAACCCCACCCCTGTCATTCAGAGGGAGCGAAGCGACCGAAGAATCCATGTTGCCTACGTGTATAATCATGATGGATGCATCGCTGCGCTCTGAATGACATGTTCGAGAGTAGAAGCACAGCCCCCGCCCCTGTCATTGCGAGAAGCGCCAGCGACGAAGCAATCCTTTCCCCGCCTTCGGCTCATTCCTCGCAATGACACGTTCGGGAGTATTCACAAACCTTAGCCTTGCGCCGTTGCAGAACGGAATGGGGCTGCCGGTTTAACACAGACAGCCCCATCATAGCACGGGATACTTGGTAACGCGAAAGTTATTTTAATACTGTCATTTGCCCGGTAAATGTTTGCGAGGCAGCGGAAACTTTATAGAAATAGGTTCCATTCGGAAGTTCGGATGCATCGAATACCGCTTGTTGCCCGTATGTCGTATGCGACAGCTGCGGGGTAAGGTCGGCAACGATACGCCCAAGAATATCCGTTACCAGAAGCGAACGAACCGAGCTTGTCCCGGAATAAAAGATCACGGTTTTGCCGGTGAAGGGATTTGGATAATTACCGGCAGTTGCAGCGGTCTGGGGAAGAATGTTGTTTTGGATATTGATGCCGGTCGGCTGCGTCGTTCCAAATAATTGAATAGTATAGGACGGACCGCCCGTAATCTTCACATTTAATGTTGCGTAAGCAGAATCGGGGCCGTTCAGTACCGGATTAAAATCAACGGGGAAAGATAAGGAGCCCGGAGTAATCGAAAGGGGGTTGCCCTCAGGAAGGCTGAACTCCGCAGAATCGGGTCCGGTAATCGAAAAGGCAGCGACAACCGTATCGTTCCGGGAACTCGTAATAGCGACGGATTGGCTTTCTGCTTCTCCGGGGGCAATGTCGTTAAACGACATATTTAACGGAGTAAGGCTTACACCGTACGGCAAACCTTGTCCGAAAAGCAATACGGTGTCAGAAGGTGCGGCGGAGTTCGCTATAATTAACAATGCCGTTTGGGAGCCTATTGTGGAAGGCTCGAAATTGATCTGTACATTTTGGGTTGCTCCGGCATTCAATTGAACCGATGAGGGGGTCCGTAATGAAAAGCTTGGTGCATTCGCGCCAGAAATCGAAAGTGTGAGCGTCTCGGCGGTATTGCCAGTATTTTTCAACAGATTGTCAATTGTCGTATCCGTCGTTCCGTATATATTTACAGAGGGGAAAAAGACCTCAGTCTGCGGCGATGCCTTAGAACCGGAATTCCACGTTGCCTGCGCCGCTGTTGCACCACTTTCAAGAGATTGGAGATCGGGTCCTGCAATAAGCGCAAAGGCAAATATTGTATCTTGACCGGGCTGCAAGGTAACGGGTCCGCCCGCCATGACGTCGCTGACGTCACCGAGGCAGGTCGTACGTTTGCCTATGCCGCTTGAAAGAGTCATGTATTTCTCCTGCCGAGTGAAGCCTGAATTGACGTAAGGACCACTGCATGAATCCTCGTCATTCTCAAGAGCATAGAAATTTACATTTTGTGGAGAGAGCAGCGCGGAGCCGACAACGGGATAGGAAGTATCGTTGTTGCGCCACACCCATCCGATTTTATAGGGGTCGTCGTACGCGGCATAATTGGAGTCGCCGTTGGGTCCGATATCCCAATCCATATACATCCCGCAATATAAATTATTCAATGCGGCTCCGGAAGTATTTTTTACGTCATACGTTACTATGACATAGTTCGTATTACCCGGCGTAACGTACTCGTAGTTATGCAAATTAACCTGTACGCCAAGCTTGTTGGCGGGTGCGGCGTCGTCGTCGGTGCACTGCGCTGTCATTTCCTGAGTGCCGTTGGAATCGGAGATGAGCACCGTACGCTGAGTATAAACGAAATCGGAATCTTGTCCGCCGGAAGAATTATCACGAGCGACGTTTACAACGTGGATGGAATCGGTGGCAATCATAAGGGAGCCTTCGTAAAGTATATTGTCACCGCCTTTATATGTAAACCCGATGCCTTCCGTATTTGTCGGAAAATCATTGAATGCCGAATTACCGCGGCTGTTGAATGTACACCCTATATCATTGCGGTTCATCGTTATATAGGTAGGGTTGAGTATCATTGTGAAATACCGGTAATCGCTGTATGCGCCGTCGTTGAAATAGACGCGGAAAGACAATTGAAAATTTGCCGGAATATCCTGCGCGACTGTCACGCGAAAATCATTACTTACCGTGGTGGCGGTATCCAACGTTGGTAATGCCCCAATATAGCTGCGTGCGTTCGTTATTGTAACGTAGGGATTGATTATACTGCTGCCCGCCAAAGTATCCATCGGAACAATTGTCGCCGTCAAGCTTTCCGTGGGAGCAAGGAGGTTTTTGAATCGAACGCGGAGCGAGCCTGTTTCACCGGGTTCAAGCACGCCGTCGTTATTATTATCGTTTGTAACGTAAAACGAATCAATTATCACTGCTTTAACATTCGTATCGTGGACAGCGCGATAGGCGTCAATCAGTCCGTACCCAAAGCTCTTCTGGAATGTAAAATACAGTGATGAATCTATCGAATTTGATGTAATACGAACTCGTGCGGCGATCTGGTCAGGCGTCAGGTTGGGAAACCGTGAAGCGACAAGCGCGCATACGCCCGCCGCGTGCGGCGTCGCCATTGACGTGCCGGTTAATTCCGTGTAGCCATTGTTCACGTACGTGCTCCATATCCCTGTGCCGGGCGCAATAACGTCAACGCGCGGTCCGTAATCCGCATAAAATGGGTCGGGCTGGTTGCCGGTCGTCGAGCCTGTAACATCCAGTACGTGCGGATACCAACCGGGATAAATTGGCGAACCATCCGAATTATTTCCCGCAGCGGCAACGACAAGCGAGCCCATTGCCGTGGCGGTATTTATTAAATCCTGCTCACTTTGGAGATACGAACTCCCGCCCCAGCTGCAATTAATGACTTTTGCGCCATGGTCTGCGGCATACATGATTCCCTGATCGCCGAAGACGATTGTTTCTGGGTCGTCTGTATAAGCTGTTTTAATCAGCATCAATCGGCAATGAGGTGCGACGCCAATCGTACCGGTTGGAATTCCCGCCCCAGCGGCAATTCCTGCAACGTGGATGCCGTGGTCGCCGCCGGATGGGTCGTTATCCTGCGGAGAACCGGCGGACGCACCTGCAAAATCCCATCCCTGCCAATCGTCTATATAGCCATCTTTTTCATCGTCAATTCCGTTTGAGCGTTTGTCGCGGCCGTTCGCATCCAAGCCCATTTCGCCGTCGTTGTGCCAAATGTTCGGTTTTATATCAGGATGGCTTGTATCAACCCCGTCATCAACAATGGCAATAACAACGCTTGTATCACCCATTGTTATGTCCCATGCCGCCGGGCAGTGAATCGTATCCATGTCCCACTGCTGGGGCCAGTATGAATTTGTCGGCGTGTAAAATTCGTGCCGCTCGTATAATGGTTCTGCGTATTCTACAAAAGGGTTTGTCATAAGGGTTGCGGCGGCGTCCTTTGGGGATGCTCCGTTTGCGAATTGAACGTCAAGGATGCGGGAAATATCATCATCAACGGCTGTTTGCGTCGAAGTGTGGTTTCTATACCGCATGATGGAATGCCCCGGGAAGCGTTGCCGGGCGTGTTGGAAATTAAATTGCGCATGTTGCTGCGCCACCAGCCGGGTGAAATCATTATGCGCGGCGAGTTGGTATGCTCCTTCTTTGTTCAATTTCACGATTACGTACCCAGGAAGCATTTTGTCCTCGCGTACTTTGGTTTTCTGCGGAGGAGAAACGGAAGCCGTATGAGGCGTTGAAGTGCTCAAAGGCGCTCCCGTGCGCCCCAGCGATATACCGGTGAACGTGAATAGCGCAAGTGCCGCTGCCGCCAATGGTTTTATTGTCATCAACATTGTAAAAATGCAGTTATTTTTTATAAAATATGTACGATCTTTTGACCGAAATTCATGATTATTGCGGCTTGCTGTACTGCATGGCAAAATATGCGCACACTCCGCCTTTTTGAAGGACACATGAAATCAGCGCAATGTTTCATGCCTCTCCAAATTTTTATACATAACTTTACGGATAAAGCTCCATTGATACAAGACTTTTTTCCATGCGCGGCTCCAGCGATATAGAGGTTTAGAGCAGGATAATCCCGCTATTTTAAAGGCGTCTTTTCTGTAATTTAATAGAAATATTTCTTACCTCAATATAGCGACATATAGCGACGTTCAATGTTCACGGGCATCATCGAAAGTATCGGCACCGTTGCCAAAATACACAAGGAAGAGGGAGGCGCACGTTTCAGCATACGAACGACTGCGAATTTGCATCTACGCATAGGCGATTCTATTGCCGTGGACGGATGCTGCCTAACCGTTGTGGAACGCATCAAGAACATTTTCAGCGTTGTTGCCGTTGAAGAGACGTTGATGAAAACAAAACTTTCTCATGTCAGCGTGAGCGATACTGTGAATCTTGAGCGCCCGATGAGCGCTGAAGGGCGGTTTGGCGGGCACATTGTCCTGGGGCACGTGGATTGCGTCGGTGTCGTCAAAGACGTTGAACACCGTGAGACAAGCAGGATGTTTTATTTTACCGTGCCGGCTCAATTTATGCCTTTGCTTGTTTCCGCGGGGAGCGTTGCGGTGAACGGCGTAAGTTTAACGGTAGCGCAATTGAAGAAAAAATCCTTTGGCGTTTCCATCATTCCTCACACGCATCGGGTTACGACGTTTGGCGCACTCCGCCCCGGCAACCCTGTGAATATTGAATTTGACGTCATCGGAAAATACGTCCAAAATTTACTGCATGGGAAATAACCGCGCATTGTATCGCCACGCACAATTGAAAGGGTAGTCTAAGTGCAATTCCTTAATCCCCTCGTTTTGGCGGCGCTTGCGGCTGCGGCGGTTCCGCTGCTCCTGCATTTGCTGCAAAAGCGCAAATTGCGCCCGATAGAATTCAGCACACTGCGGTTCATCAAAGAGCTGCAAAAGACGACCGTCAGGGCAATCAAGCTGCGACAGATTCTTCTCTTGATTCTTCGCACGCTGATCATTGCGTTTATCGTGCTTGCCTTTGCGCGCCCGGCATTGAAAGGCTCATTTGGCAGTTTCGGAACCCATGCGCACTCCACTGTTGTGATTTTGCTTGACAATTCGATGAGCATGGATGCGCGCGACGCGCATGGAAGCGTTTTTGCCGAAGCGCAAAGTGCTGCGCTGCAAGTTGCAGGATTGCTTGAAGAAGGCGATAACGCCGCATTGATACGGCTTGCGGAGGGTGGCGCGGCTCAGGTTCCGCAGCCGACGCACGACTTTGCCCAACTGAAACGCTCCATTGAGGGCACTCGCGTCGTGCCGCACAGTGCGAATATTGAAGATGGTTTTCGGATCGCCTCTTCCATTCTCAGCGCTTCTAAAAATCCCAATAAAGAACTATATCTCATTACCGATGAGCAACAATGCTCATTCGATACAGCGGCTTCTACACCTGAGCGTTTAACCCTTTTTGACGATAAGACGGAAGTATTCGTCATTCATGCCGGAGCCGAGGGCAG